>Ga0315277_10000124_pt1 | contig 124907 bp, 85 predicted proteins | sample YL17G05_15_MG_FD_203695 | JGI IMG/M metagenome (GOLD analysis project Ga0315277, IMG submission 203695) | Sediment microbial communities from Yellowstone Lake, YNP, Wyoming, USA - YL17G05_15 | ecosystem: Environmental > Aquatic > Freshwater > Lake > Sediment | place: USA: Wyoming | collected...
GGTAGTTTTTCCACAACCGTTTTGCCAAAAACCGCCTGGCCGTTTTCTCTTGTCTAACAATCAGATGAAACGATTTTATGTTCATTCACACCAATATAATTGGTGTCAAATGTTTTACAATCACCATCTTTTTTTCTTTGGAGTTCAGCAGGTTGAACAAAGAAAAAGTCAAAAAGACCCTCTAGTATATCCAGAAGCCATTCAGCCTCACCTGGTTCAACATCCACAATTTCGCCAGAGCTACTACTTTTAATGGGATGAGCCGCGAAATTCCCAACATTCCTAATAGCGTCAAGTCCTTCCGCAAGATAAGATGGAAGTTTTTTTGTTGATAAAACCTCGTCAATTTCTTTGCTAAGATCCTGTACTCTGACCTTTGCTTTTTCACGTAGGATGTTTTGCAAACATCTTCTGCTAAGGGCGGCACTAGCTTTTGGACTATCAGAAATAACCAAACATGCTTCCTTATAATCTTTGGCAAATTCCTCCGGTACATCTGAAGATAGAGGTGTTCGGGAACCGATTTTTGGGTAAATAAGAAACTTCGTTTCTATGTTTCCATTAGGATACAGGTGTGCAAGATGTATTATAAATTTCTCACAGTTTGAGCACTTTTGCCAAATAACACTCCAGAGGTGATCTTTGTCTTCACCAAGGGGATGGAAGCTTATTTGCGGATGATAGGAAGTCAAACAATGTGGGCATTTCAATCTAAAAACCTCCTTTAAAATTTTGAAACATCAAATTAGTAAATTCCGATGTGGCGTAATTTAAGAAATTCCTTTCCTGAATATTCATAAGATGGCACTATATTTTTTGAAGAAGAATTTTTGGATCTTTATCAACAAATACTTTTGGTTGTCCTGTACCTGGGAATACTACTAGAATATGACCTTCTCTTGTAGAAAGCGAATATCTAATTTCTGATGTGTTTTCTGAATTCACCAAGAGACCAAAAGCACCTTCTTGATTTTGATATAATTTCTCTACCTTACCGTCTATATCTGACACATGCCTTTTTTCTGATATTACTACAAGGCCGGGTTTCGACCCCTTAATGCTGGAATAGAGCATATCGGAATACCCAGATTCTAGACCATGATGAGGTGCTACCAGTACTGTTAGACCATACGTCTGTAAACAGGTTCTTAGGCTTGGTTGATCACAAGCCTTTTGGTGCCACATGGGATGATTTAAGCTCTGAAGCTTATCAAATATTGTGTATCTTTTTTCACACCCGATCTTTTCTTCAAGAAGATAATCCAATGCCTCTGGCATTATATCCCCTGGTATTAGTAAAGTATGTTGCCCTTGCCTATAGAATAACACCATACTTATGCTATTGGAGTATTTCTGGTCATCTTCTGGAAATAATTCTGCTACTTTCGGAGGACGTATATAATAAATACCATATTCCAAGTTTGGAATTGAGCGCGAAGAACTATATAGTATAGTTTGCAAAGGTAGTTTTCTTCGATCTCCCTCATATAGGTTTTTATATGCTTTTATCTTCTCTTCTGAGTTTACAGGGTTATTGATTCGAGCCAAGTCAATTCTCTCGTCTGGCATTCCTGAAGTAAACTTGTCATGGGGGCATGTATGTAGGTGTGCGTAAAACAATGAATGGGAATCTTGAAGCGATTCTATTTCAGAAATGTGATCTAAGTGCGGATGTGAGATAATCGTCTGTGCAATCTCGTGTTTGCCATCATAGCTATCCAGATTAGGGAGCAGATGTTTTTTGATAAAGTTCGTCGGGGAGAAATCATCAGAACTACCAAAGTCGTAAATGATCCCTTGATTGAGTGCTGTTCTTATGAAAATTGAGAGTCCACGACCGACATTAAAAATCCAAATATATGTAAAGAAAGAATCCTTCCAACCCATATCAGTCTTCCTTTTTCTCCTTAAGCTTTTTTCGAATATAGAGGGTATTAACCGTAATGACAATAAGAAATATTGCTATGATTACTGATATCCTTTGCCAGCTTTTTATCTGCGTTACATATGACATAATACCAAGTGTGCCTATTGTAGCCAAAGTAGCATTAACAAAAGTAATTATTCTCATCATAGTTATATGTGCACTACCTTTATGCAACAGTGGAGGTTGCGAAGGATCTGTCGATTGCAAAACGCAACCTTGATATTCCCCTGGAATATTTTCTGCATAGAGATGGCGTATTGCATTAACCTGTCTTGCTGAAGTTACAAAATATCTCCTAAATGCTATCATCCACAATAAACAGATTTCACCTACAAAGCATGTTGCAATTAAGAGTAAACCTACCAATGCAAAGGCATGGTTTAAATTCTTTATTCCCATTAGTGCTATTGAAGCTGTTACAACACCAAGCACAAGGGTTGCATAGAATTTAATTATTTCGATGAACTTGCTGTCTCGATCTCGCAAGTGGTCGAAGTTTTGTTCAAACTCAGTTTTAAGCCAAGACTCGTAGTTTAAAGATGAAGGTTTCATTTGGTTACTACTCAAATTCTCGTTTTTTTCATATTCCATATTCATAAATCCCAGTAATGGAAATAATGATTACCCCTTACAGTTAATTTATTCCCAGAGCTTATTTCTTGATAATAATAAGCATTAGGTACATTCTTGTCAAGTTTTTTATCTCCCTTTAGTTGTAAACTCAATGATTTCTTAAATATCTAAATTAATATTTATGGGTCGCATGAATGCGACCGCTACAAACACCTTCGGGGCGGGAATCGCGCATGTGTTCATACGAATATCCCGCCCCTTGTGCCATCCCCTGTTCACCATTATCTGAGACTCAGACTATGGTTAGCTATTTCATCCGACCACTTCATAGTCTGCATCCACAGTTGAATCCTTTTCGCTTCTCTTTCCTTCATTGTGTTCAGCTTGAGCCTTTGGTCCTTGATTCTGTCCGGCCGAACTTGCACCAGATTGTTGATACATCTTACCGGCAGCTTCGTGCCATACCGCAGTCAAAGCTTCGGTGGCGGATTTTATCTCGTCAATTCGATTGGTCTTCAGAGCTTCCCGAACTCTCCCCATAGCTGCTTCCACTTTGGCTCTGGTGTCTGCATCCAATTTATCTCCATACTCCCTTAAGCCTTTTTCGGTCTCGTAGACCAGCTGATCCGCACGATTTTTGATGTCCACCTCTTCTCTTTTCCTCTTATCATCGGAAGCATGTAGCTCTGCATCCTTCACCATCTTCTGAATATCATGCTCGGTCAAGCCGCTTGACGCCTCGATCCGGATGCTCTGCTGTTTTCCGGTGGCTTTATCCTGAGCCGAAACGTTTAATATACCGTTGGCATCTATGTCGAAGCTTACCTCGATCTGCGGTAATCCTCGCGGTGCCGGTGGTATGCCATCTAAATGAAATCTGCCGATGGTCTTGTTGTCGATCGCCATGGGGCGCTCCCCCTGCAGCACGTGGATTTCCACCGAAGTCTGGTTATTCTCAGCTGTCGTGAATATCTCGCTTTTCCGGGTCGGTATGGTTGAGTTGCGCTCGATCAACCTGGTAAATACCCCTCCCAAGGTCTCAATGCCCAAAGATAGAGGGGTAACGTCCAAAAGCAGAACGTCTTTTACATCACCGGCTAAAACCCCTCCCTGGATTGCAGCACCAACCGCTACTACCTCGTCCGGGTTTACTCCTTTATGCGGCTCTTTACCGAAAAGCTGGCGAACCGTCTCCTGAACTTTAGGCATACGGGTCATTCCACCGACCAGGATCACCTCATCTATTTGTGAAACGGATAGACTCGCATCTGATAGAGCCTGTTTGCAAGGCTGGGTCGTCCTTTGAATCAGATCATCCACCAACTGCTCCAACTTGGCTCTGGTTAAAGTCAAGTTCAGGTGTTTGGGACCGCTAGCATCTGCGGTAATGAACGGCAGATTGATGGTGGTCTCCAGCGTAGTGGAAAGCTCACATTTCGCCTTTTCCGCCGATTCTTTCAATCTCTGTAATGCCATCGGGTCTCTGGATAAGTCGATTCCCTCCTGTTTTTTGAATTCCGCAACTATCCAGTCGATGTTCCGTTTGTCAAAGTCGTCTCCGCCCAGATGAGTGTCACCATTGGTCGATTTCACCTCAAAAACCCCATCCCCCAGCTCCAGGATGGAAATGTCGAAGGTTCCGCCGCCTAAATCGTAAACTGCGATCTTCTCGTCCTTCTTCTTGTCCAGCCCGTAAGCCAAGGCAGCAGCAGTCGGCTCGTTGATGATTCTTTTTACCTCGAGGCCGGCGATCTTTCCTGCATCTTTAGTAGCTTGTCTCTGGCTGTCGTTAAAGTATGCTGGAACGGTGATCACCGCTTCGCTTACCTTTTGACCCAAATAATCCTCTGCGGTCTGTTTCATCTTCTGCAGGATCATGGCGGAGATCTCCGGAGGGGTGTATTCCTTATCCTGAATCTTCACCCGGGCATCGCCATTCGGTCCTTCTGTTACCTTGAACGGCACGGTCTTTATCTCCGTCCCGACCTCCCGGTATTTTCGTCCCATGAATCTCTTAATGGAAAAAATCGTCTTGTCGGGATTGGTAATTGCCTGTCTTTTTGCCACCTGTCCCACCAATCTCTCACTGGTTTTGGTGAATGCCACTACCGATGGGGTGGTTCTCACACCCTCCGCATTTTGAATCACCACCGGATTACCTCCCTCCATCACCGCCACGCACGAGTTAGTTGTGCCTAAGTCTATGCCGATTATTTTACCCATATTTATCACTCCTTTCTAATTTTCGTTTATCGTTTGTCGGTGGCGATGCTCGTATCGAAGTTCGATGATCGACTCTCGTCCATCGTTACGATCTTCACAACCGACAGCCATTCCTCAACATCCTCAACTATATAAAAACCTGACTCATCCTTTAGGACGAGAAACAGGTAGTATTTTCCTTTTTAATAAGGGGAGAAGATTCTTCTCCTCCCCTGGCTCCATGTTATTCAATGCTGATCGGAATCTCCTTCGGTTTTACCTCCTCGGTCTTGGGCAAGGTTATAGAAAGGATTCCATCCTTATAGGTTGCTTTGATCTTATCGCTTTTCACCGATGTAGGAAGAGTAAAGGATCGGTTGAAGACACCGTAACTTCGTTCCACCCGATGATAGTTGGCATCTTTCTCAACCTTCTCTTGTTTCTTCTCTCCCATCAAAGTTAAAGTGTTATCCTGAAGGGAAATTTTCACCTCATCCTTATTCAGTCCCGGCATCTCCGCTTTGATTATGACTTTATCCTCTGTCTCGGATATGTCGACACTCGGACTCCATACCTCCTCGCTCCATTCGGTCCTCAACAACGGGCGACCGAGGAAATCGTCGAATAACCTGTTCACCTCGTCTTGGATATTCATCATATCCCTGAAAGGTCTCCATCTGACTATCGCCATGACTTCATCCTCCTTTCATTGAATTAAATATTAGTAATAAATAGTTTCGCTTTTTTCATTTGCAGTTCAAATACACTGCAACGATTGTGCCAATTTCTTTCGATTTAATTAACTCATTACAAAACAATCAATTATATGAATTCAATCTTCTGCCAGTATATTGAGTATTATGTCTATTTGACAGTTATAATGCAATAATGACGTTATCTATGTCATTATGGCAATATTGTTTGACAGTTCTTGTTTTGAATCTTTGAAATTAGCTATAAAGAACCTGGTAGGGAAAGTAAAAAGAAGGTTATGATTAATATGACAAATCAACTAGAAGAATTATTCAGATAAATATAGAGAAGCACGTTCACAACCCGAGCTACAATTATACTAATCAAATAAATTCAAGAAGGCGAAAGTAAAGATTCTACTTTATCTTAAATGTTGCCCGGACGGTGATGGTAATGTCTTTTTGTTTGGTTCTGGTATTGTACATGCCGTAATCGCTCACTTCCGTAGAAAACGGTTCCGTGATCTGAAATACCCCGGTCCTCAAGCTGGTAACCGTGCCGAGACTGATCCCTGAATTCTTGGCAATCTCCTCCGCCCGTTTTTGGGCATCCTTGGATGCCTCAGCTAATAGTTCCATTTTGATGTCGGATAATTTGGAATAGAAATATTCCAGATCGGAATTCTGCAGGACAATGCCCCGGTCAATTAAGCCTGAAGGATTCAGGGCGATCTCTTCCACTGCAGTAATATTCGAGGTAATGACAAAGACCCCCTGCTGGAGATTGTAACCGGAGATCTGTCCTTCGCGCGAGTAGTTGGGCATGGTATTTATGGGCTGGATGGTTAGTTCCTTCTCCTGCAGGTCCTTTTCCGCCAGAAGCTTTCGCAGGAATTGTAGATCGGTTTGAATAAGCGAATAACCCCGGGTGACGTCATTTAAACCTGTATTCCGGCTGATGGTCAGGCGCCACTTCACGATGTCGGAATCGAACCTTTTGGTAGCCATTCCCACCACGTTGATCGTGTTTTCGGTCGATCGGGCACTATAAAACAGGATGCCGAAAACAAAAGCAGCCAATATCAGGCTGACGCCCAACAATATCGCATGTGCTGTCTTCATGATTACCTCCTATGTTATCATAACGCGTCTTAAGAAGATGTATTCTCTGATATCAATGAAGATGAATTTCGTTTTACATGAGTGAAGGTAATTTAGGAAGTGACTGCTGTCAAGGGATTTTAAGCGACTCAGGGACGATCCTAATCTATTGACATTTGAGATATTATCATTTAATTGGTTATGTTGGAATTAAATTAAAATCCGGGAAAAACGATTGGGTGTTCCACGTGAATCGGTGAAATTTCGAATGAGTTATGCATTCTTGGGATAACCCTGATTTGACCATGAGCTTTTTTTATTATGCATTTTCAAATTAGCCGATCTGGCATAGCAAAGTAAAAGCGGGAGGTACGGAAAATGATAGGTCAAAAAATCTCTCATTATATGATACTCGAAAAATTGGGCGAGGGGGGGATGGGCGTGGTCTATAAGGCGCAGGACGCTCAACTGCAACGTCCGGTGGCTATGAAATTTCTACCACCACACGTGGTCGATCATCCGGAGGAAAAAGAACGGTTCATTCACGAGGCGCAGGCTGCATCAGCCTTGAATCATCCCAATGTTACCACCATCTATGAGATAGGTGACAGTCCGGAGGGCATCTTCATAGCCATGGAGTACGTTGAGGGAAAAACAGTAAAACAGATATCGGAAAAAGAGGAACCTTCCCTCAAGCGGATTTACGATATTGCCATCCAGGTTTGTGAAGGCTTGAACGCCGCTCACAAAAAGGAGATCGTCCACCGGGACATCAAGTCGGACAATATCATGGTGACCCAGGAAGGACAGGTCAAGATAATGGATTTCGGTTTGGCCAAGCTCAAAGGAACCGCAAAGATAACTGAAACCGGCTCTACTTTGGGGACTGCCGCCTATATGTCTCCGGAGCAAGCCTCCGGTGAGGAGATCGACTCCCGGTCGGACATTTTTTCCTTTGGCGTGGTTTTATATGAGATGATCACCGGGCACCTGCCTTTTAAGGGGGAGCATCATGCTGCGATCTTATATGCCATTCTGAACGAAACCCCCGAACCTTTGATCCGATACAGGGCGAATGTTCCCGAAGGACTACAAAGGATGATTGACAAGGCTTTGGAGAAAGAAAGGGAGGAGCGATATCAGCACATCGATGATCTCTTGGCAGATTTGAGAAAAGAGAGAAAGAGCCTGGAGTATGCCAAGACCACCCAGATAAAAACGGTGACTATAACCCCCAAACGGAAAAGGACAATCCTGCCTTTTTTGATTCCAGCATCTTTGGTTTTCATCCTGGCTTTGATTTTACTGGTTCTCAAACCTTTCAGATTGGAGATAGTTCCGGAGAAGAAAGCAAGCGCAGAGGAAAATACCTTAGCCATTATGTATTTTGAGAACATGGCAGATAGAGAGGATAAGGAGAGGATGGGCGAGATAGTCACCAATCTTCTGATTACCGATCTGTCGGAGTCCCAATATCTGAACGTGGTCTCCAGCCAAAGACTTTATGATATATTGAAGCTATTAGGTCGGGAAGGTACCAAGACGATAGATAAGAATGTAGCTTCCGAAGTAGCGACCAAAGCCGAAGCGAAATGGATGCTTTTGGGGAGTATACTCCAGGTTGAACCCCAGATTATTCTAACCTCTCAGCTCGTGGAGGTGAAGACCGGAAGGGTTCTGTCATCTCAACGTATCGACGGGGAACCAAAAGAGAAGATATTCTCCATCGTAGATCGGCTGACGGTTGAGCTGCAAAAAAGCCTTTCGCTTCCGGCTCAGGATAAACCTGAGGGGGGTCGATCGGTGGCTGATGTTACTACTCATTCGGAGGAAGCATATCGGTACTATCTGGAGGGGGTAGATTACTTCTATAAGCTTTACACGGCGGAGGCAGAGAAAAGCTTTAGAAGGGCGCTGGAGCTTGATTCGACCTTTGCCATGGCTTATTACTGGCTGGCTGATATTAAGACCGGAGAGGAGCAGAAAGCGTTGGCTGCCAAAGCGGTTCAGTATTCGAATAAGGTCAGCCAAAAAGAAAAATTTTATATCGAGTGCCTGCAGGCAGGAATTTCAGAGAATAAGGTGCAGGAAATTAAAATACTTGAAAAGATAATAGAAAACTACCCGAATGATAAAGAGGGATATTTCCTTTTAGCCACCGTTTATCAACTTCAACTAAGAGAATTTGAACCAGCTGTGGTCAACCTGAATAAAGCCATAGCTATAGACCCCCTTTATAAGATTGCCTATAACATGCTCGCATATGCCTACAACGAGCTGGGGGATTTTGAGAAATCCATTTGGGCCATAAACCAATACATTTCCTTGGCACCGGGGGAAGCCAACCCTTACGACACCCGGGCAGATCTGTATGCCTATAATGGAAAACTTGATCAAGCCATCGATTCTTACCGAAAGGCTCTAGAGAAAAAACCGGATTTCTATTCCTCTCTGATGAAATTAGGCTGCATGTATCTTTTCAAAGGAGAGTATGCTAAAACCGATAGTTGTTTCAAGCTGCTTTCCTCCTGCGACAGCAAAGATACTCGCTCGCTCGGAAGGTTTTTTTTGGCTTTGGTTCCTTTATATCAGGGTAAGTTTACGGATGCCCTCCAGATATTGGACGATGGTATTGCTGCCGACAGAATGGAGCAAACCGAGGGTGAACCTAATATTGGTAAACATAACCTGAAAGCATTAACTTACAGCGAAAAAAACGAACAGGATTTAGCCTTGAAAGAGATCGAGATCAGCCAAAATATCACCCGAAAAACCAAATCCAATGATCCGGTGAATATGCGTGACATATATGCAGTCGTTCTGGCTAAAGAGGGAAAGGTCAAAGAAGCGGAAGCGGTCCTCCAAGCATTAAAAAAGGATGTCGAGGGAAAGAACAAGACCGGAATGGACAACTACTGGCGCGGATTAGGCATTGTGGCTTTACTCACCGGAGATTCGAAAAATGCAGTGACCTATCTGGAAAAAGGTATTAAAGAAGCTCCCTCTCCTCTTTTCGAAGCAAGGTATTTTCTTGCTCAAGCTTACTTGGAATCGGGCAAAATCGGGGAAGCAGTGACTGAACTGGAAAAAGCTCTTTTACGATATGATGAGAACCGCGCAGTTTACGCTATCTGGTCGGTAAAAGCATATTACCTGCTGGGTTTGGCCTATGAGAAATCCGGCTGGAACAATAAGGCAATTGAGAGCTACGAGACATTTTTGGATATATGGAAGAATGCTGATCCGGGGATACCGGAAGTTGCGGATGCGAAGGAGAGGGTGAAGAAGTTAAGAGTGGGGAGTTAAGAGTAGAGAGAAAAAATCGAAATTCAGATTGAAGATTGCAAATTACAGAATGCAAAATTACCTCTTCATTTATTATCTGATTAAGAGAAGTAAAGCGGACAAATCATGATCGGCAAGACAATATCGCATTACAGAATTTTAGAGAAACTTGGCGAGGGTGGCATGGGCGTGGTCTACAAAGCCCAGGACACCAAGCTTGACCGGGTAGTGGCTTTGAAATTTCTGCCCCATGATCTGACCGCTGATGCTGCAGAGAAGGAAAGGTTTGTCCACGAAGCCCGAGCCGCTTCGGCTTTGGACCACCCCAACATCGCCACCATCTATGAGATAGACGAAAAAGAGGGGGAATGTTTTATCTCCATGGCTTTCATCGAAGGAAAATCTATAAAAGCTTTGGTTAAGGAAAAAACGTTATCCCTCGAGGAGATACTGAACTTTTCCATTCAGATTGCGGAGGGGTTGAATGCCGCTCACCAAAAGAACATAATCCATCGGGATATAAAATCCGAAAATATCATGATCACTCCCGGGGGGATTGCCAAGATCACCGATTTTGGGATAGCCAAGCTGAAGGATACCGATCCTTTAGCCGGGGATGGTGTGGTTCTGGGGACTCTGGAATACATGTCCCCGGAGCAGGTTCAGGGTCTACCGGTGGATGCCCGCTCAGATATCTTCTCCTTAGGGGTGGTGATGTATGAGATGATGACGGGGGAGCTCCCCTCCAAAGGGGAACACACAACGGCTTTGATATACTCCATCATGATGGAAACGCCTCCTTATCTTGATACTTTCAGAGAGGATATATCCGAAGAGTTCCAGCAGATTTTGGATAAAACCTTGCACAAAGAGGTGACGGAGCGGTATCAGAAAGCAAGCGAGCTTTTGGCGGATTTGAAAAAACTTCAGAAAGATCCGGACCTGTGGTACAAGGGAACGGCAAAAAAAGAAGCGGAGTCCAGACCGTCAGTGGCAGTCATGTATCTGGAGAACTTGGGCGGGGGTAAAGAGGACGACTATTTTGTGGCTGGAATGACCGAAGACATCATCACTGATTTGTGCAACATCGAGGGCTTAAGGGTCCTGTCCCGTTCCGACGTTCTCCCCTTCAGAGGACAACCGGTCAACGTGAAAGAGATAGGAAAGAAACTGTCGGTAGATTACGTGCTGGAGGGTTCGGTCAGAAAAGTTCAAAACCAGCTGAGAATCAATGCCCAATTGGTAAAAGTCTCCGACGGTTTTCATCTCTGGGCGGAGAGATTCGATCAGGAGCTGAGGAACGTGTTCGATCTGCAGGCGGAGGTGGCTAATAAGATCGCTTCCGCTCTCAAGGTGAAACTCCAGCCCAGCGAGATTGTTCAGATGGGAAAGAAGCCGACCTTCTCGGTGGAAGCATATGACTATTACCTGCGAGGGAGGGATTATTACTGGAAAGTGAACAAAAAAGACATCGAATTCGCCATCAAGATGTATGAAAAAGCTTTGGAGCTTGACCCGGATTATGCTCTAGCGCATGCCGGTCTGGCGGATGCTTACGTATTTAAATACCAAGCCTACTTCGAACGGACGGTTTCGGTTCTGGATGAGGCGGAAAAATCGAGCCGGAGAGCTCTTTCGATCGATCCGGAGCTTCCGGAGGCTCATCGTTCTTTGGGACGCGTATTCTGGTTTAAAAGAAAGATGGAAGATGCGATCTCTGAATTTGAAAAGGCGATAAACTTGAGACCGAATTTCTATGATGCAACTCGATCCCTGGGCTGGATCCATGAGGATATGAAAAACTTTAACGAAGCAATCAGATGGGCGAGTAAAACTCTGGAAATAAGGCCGAAGGACAAAGAAGCGCTGCTCCTTTTGGGAATCACTTACTACGATCAAGGGTTATACGAGCAAGCGCTGGAGGTTTTTTTGAAGGCCACTGATGTGGCGCCGGATTACAGCTCTGCATATTACTACTTGGGAAGCACTTATATGAGAATGGGTAAGCTTGATCTGGCATTGGAGAGGTTTGAAAAGTGCATTGAAGCCGGATGCGAACCTAATGTCTATTTGGATGCCGGATGTGTTTATCTCTATAAGAAGGACTACCAGAATTCTATGAGGACTTTTCAGAAGTCGATCGATGCCGGATATTTCAGCTTTTTGGCTTACTATTATATGGGCGTGGCGTACCGAGAGGCAACCCAAGAGGCCAAAGCTATGGAATGTTTCAGTAAGTCGACCCAGTTGTGTTCCGAGCAACTCCAAGGTGATCCCGATAATCCCTATCTTCATGCCACCATGGGTTTGGCTTATCTGGCTTTGGGGGAAGAATCCAAAGCGGATGAACAGATTAAAATCGCCGGTGAATTGGCACCAGACAATGGGGCTATCTTATATGATCTGGCTCAATTTTATGCTTTGAAGAAAGATATCGAGAAAGCGCTCGAACTTTTGAAACAAGCCTTAAGCCTGCCCTTGAGTCCATCCAAATTTGAAGTCCGTCTGGACCCTCACTTTAAAAATCTGCGGGAAAATTCCAAATTTGCCGATCTCATTAAAATGTAGCTAACCTCACCTCTTTTTTACATTCGTTTGTATTCTAATAACTTATGATCAAGTAGAGTGAGTTTATTACCTGCATATACAAGTTTCACTTTATCATAAGATTATCCAGCCCAGTCAATATCTTCTTGATTTTCTACCTATCATTATGCTTGACAAACAGTTAAAAATAAGTATATTAATAACAGTTAGTCACAAGTAGCCAGACAATCAAAAAATATTCTATCCATAACAAAGGAGAAGTGTATCCGTTTTGCTTCGAATTCGGGATGTGTGTGATCTTGAGAATTGTCCTTTCTGTGATTGAGTTCTTACTTGCTCTCAAAGGAGGAAGATGATTATTCTTTCTTAACTCTTTACTCTCAACTCTTTTAAGGAGTAACATGAAGACAAAGATATTTGTTTTGGTGATTATCTTTCTGTGGGTGATACCCACATTTGCCCAGGTCGACACTGCCTGGGTGAGAAGATACAACGGGCTGGCAAACGAAGGGGATAATGCCAATGCGATAACTGTCGACCACTCTGGTAATGTCTATGTGACCGGATTTAGTGCTGCCAGTGGAACACCCTTTGACTGGGACTATGTAACAATAAAGTATTATCCCAATGGAGATACTGCCTGGGTGAGAAGATACAATGGTCCGGGAGATACCATCGATGTAGCTAAAGCTATAGCCGTTGACGGTGATAGCAATGTTTATGTAACCGGACACAGTGTCGGCAGTGACCCATACGGTGATTATGCCACCATCAAGTATTATTCCAATGGAGACACAGCCTGGGTAAGAAGATACAACGGACCGGATAACTCCTGGGATTGGGCTTATGCCATAGCCATAGATGGTTCCGGTAATGTCTCTGTGACCGGATGGAGTAACGGTAGCGCGACAGGTCAGGACTATGCCACCATCAAGTATTATCCCAATGGAGACACTGCCTGGGTAAGAAGATACAACGGACCGGAGAACGGTCCTGACGAAGCCCTTGCCATAGCCATAGATAACTCCAACCATGTCTTTGTGACCGGGTACAGTGGTTCTTATCCCGACTGGGATTATGTCACCATTAAGTATTATTCTAATGGCGATACTGCTTGGTTGAGAAAATACAGCGGACCGGCAAACGAAGGTGATTTTGCCTCCGCCATAGCCGTAGATGGTTCCGGCAATGTTTATGTGACCGGGGAAAGCATGGGCAGTAGTACCGACGATGACTATGCCACGGTAAAGTACTATCCCAATGGAGACACAGCCTGGGTGAGAAGATACAACGGACCGGTAAATTCCATCGATATTGCAAATGCCATAGCTGTAGACGGTTTGGGCAATGTTTATGTGACTGGACAAAGCATGAGCACTGGGGCTGACTATGACTATGCCACCGTAAAGTACGACCCAAATGGTAATGAGGTCTGGGTAAAAAGACATAATGGACCGGGAAACAGCTCTGATATACCTGAAGCCATAGCCGTAGATGGTTCTGACAATGTTTACGTGACCGGATATAGTTGGGGCAGTGGGTCAGGTCCTGACTATGCCACCATAAAGTATTATACCAATGGAGACACCGCCTGGGTGAGAAGATACGATGGATCAGCAAACAATGCAGATTATGCTTCAGCCATAGCCTTGGATAGTTCTAACCATGTTTACGTGACCGGATATAGTTATGGTAGTGGGACAAACTATGACTACGCCACCATAAAATATATCCAATATATAACGGATACTCTTACCATCATTGCATTCTCACCAGTGGATTTGATCGTAACCGATCCTGAAGGAGATTCCATAGGACTTGGATTTAACACCATTCCCAGCGCGTTTTACGACACCACCCGGGATTATGATCTTGACGGAGATAAAGACGACATAGTAACCATTCCCAATCGTTTGGTGGGCGATTATCTGATCGATGTGGTGGCGGAACCGGGAGGGAGTGGAACGTACGATCTGGGCATCCGGATAGATGGAGGCGCTCCGGCGATGCTGACCATGCCGGGCGGTGCTCCTTGCCCCGGTCCGGGGGAGATAGATACCTTCAACTATAGTGCACCCTGGTATAAGACCGGGGATGTCAACGGAGACTGGAATGTGGACGTTGGTGACGTGGTTTATCTTATTAATTATCTATACAAAGGTGGTGTTTCTCCTGATCCTTTGGGATCTGGAGACGCTACCTGCGACAGTTTCATTGATGTAGGAGATGTGGTGTACCTGATCAACTATCTGTTTAAAGGAGGACCAGCGCCAAGTTGTTGATAAGTTGTAGGGTTTAAGGTGATCGGTGTTAGGTGATAGATAGAAATTTTTAAGTCTTGAACCTTGAATGGTTTATAACTCTTAACTCAACACTCTCAACTCTTCAGAGGTGCAATATGAAGTTCAAGCTATTTGCTTTTCTGTTTCTTTTGCTGTTGGTAAAACCTGCTTTTGCCGAATATGTGGACACCGCCTGGGTGCGAACATACGACGGACCGGCAAATGACTATGATGTAGTCAATGCTGTGGCGGTGGACGATTCGGGCAATATATATGTGACCGGATTTAGTATAGGTAGTGATACCTACTATGATTATGCCACTATCAAGTATAATTCTTATGGGAATGTCATTTGGGTAAGAAGATACGATGGACCGGGCAATGATTATGATATGGCAAAAGCTATAGCGGTGGATGAAGCTGGTAATGTCTACGTGACCGGGGGAAGTGAAGGAAGTGGAACCTATTATGATTATGCCACCATAAAATACAATCCTTCCGGGGATACCGCATGGATTAGAAGATACACCACACCGACAGACAACTTTGACGAAGCTTTCGCTTTAGCGGTGGATGGTTCGGGCAATGTTTATGTGACCGGATACAGTTACTCACCTGTGGGCGCTGGTTTTGATTATCTCACTATAAAGTATCAACCCAATGGTGACACTGCCTGGATCAGAAGATACAATGGACCAGGAGGTGGAAACGATGAAGCCCATGCCTTGGCTCTGGATGGTTTCGGCAACGTTTATGTCACCGGACATAGTGATGGTGGTGAGGTGACCGGTGAAGACTATGTTACCATAAAATACAATTCGGCTGGTGACACCGTCTGGCTAAGAAGATATGACGATAATGGTTCATCAGATCGAGCCTCGGTCATGGCTACAGATGCATCAGGGAACATATATGTTACCGGATTAAGTTACCTGGGATCAATGTCCGAAGATATCACTACCATAAAATACCATTCCAACGGTGATACCGCCTGGGTCAGAAGATATACCGCATCCATCGACACCGGGGATTACCCCAGAGCCATAATAGTCAATGGTGCGGGTGACATATTCGTATCCGGAAAAAGTTATAATGTAGAAACGGGTTATGACTACCTAACCCTTAAGTATCATGCCAATGGAGATACTGCCTGGGTTAGAGAATATAATAGAACGGCAGATTTCAATGACATGGTTTATGACATGGCATTAGATTTTTCCGGAAACGTATACGTGACTGGAACGAGTTATGGAATTACACAGACTACCGATGGCGTTACGGTAAAATATGATCCGGCAGGGAAACAGGTATGGGTAGCCCAGTACAACGGACCGGAGAATGGAGATGATATTCAACATGCTTTGGTGGTGGATGATTCCAACCATGTGCTGGTGGCTGGAGCAAGTGATTTTGGAGAGGGAGGGGGTTATGACTACGCCACCATAAAATATTTCCAATACGATTCCATCCCTTTCGCCCCGGCAGTGAATTATGTGGCAGGAGGTCAGCCTCATTCTGTTTTCAGTGCGGACTTGGATGGAGATGGTGATCTGGACTTGGCTGTAGCAAATTATCTTAGTAACAATGTATCCATCTTAAAGAACAACGGGGATGGGACTTACCAGAGTGCGGTGAACCATGGGGCAGGAGGTTGGCCTACTTCTGTTTTCTGTGCGGACCTGGATGGTGATGGTGATCTGGACTTGGCTGTGGCAAATTCGGGTAGCAACAATGTCTCCATCTTAAAGAACAATGGGGATGGGACTTATCAGAGTGCGGTCAATTATGGGACAGGAATTAATCCTTATTCTGTTTTCTGTGCGGACCTGAATGGAGACAACAATCTGGACCTGGCCGTGGCAAACTTAAGTGGCAGTGTCTCCATCTTAAAGAACAACGGGGACGGGACTTATCAAAGTGCGGGCAACTATGGGATAGGATATTCTCCTATTTCTGTTTTCTGTGCAGACCTGGATGGGGATGCTGACTTGGACTTAGCCGTGGCAAATTTTAATAGCCCCAATGTCTCCATCTTGAAGAACAACGGGGATGGGACTTATCAGAGTGCGGTCATCTATGGGGCAGGAATTTATCCTTATTCTGTTTTCTGTGCGGACCTGGATGGGGATGGTGATCTGGACGTGGCTGTGGCAAATGACGGTAGCGACAATGTCTCCATCTTGAAGAACAACGGGGACGGGACTTTTCAGAGTGCGGTCAACTATGGAGCAGGATATAATCCTTATTCTGTTTTCTGTGCGGACTTGGACGGGGATACTGATTTGGACTTAGCCGTGGCAAATGTTAATAACAGCACTGTCTCCATCTTGAAGAACAACGGGGATGGGACCTATCAGAGTGCGGTCAACTACTGGACAGGAGGTAATCCTTATTCTGTTTTCTGTGCGGACCTGGATGGGGATGCTGATCTGGACTTAGCCGTGGCATGTCCCACCAGCGACAATGTCTCCATCTTGAAGAACCTGACCCAAATTTCTGCTAACCAACCTCCCTGGGCTTTTTCACTAATTTCACCCGCAGACGGAGATACGATTTTCGGTTCCTCCATGTTCCGCTGGCAGATTCCTTATGATCCCAATTTCGGGGATCAAATCAGATATGACCTGTACATCAGCACTTCTCCAGGTTTTGAACCTTCCTATACTATTGTCAACACCAATCTCCCTATCAGCAAGTTCAATGCGGTCTTGGATTCCGGTACTTTTTATTGGAAAGTGAAAGCTAAGGACAACTGGGGAGTGGAAAGATGGTCCACTCAAACCTGGGGTTTTGAATCTAAATATCTGGATGACACTTTGCGGATTATAGCATTTTCCCCGGTGGATCTGATTGTCACCGATCCGATTGGCGATTCCGTGAGCCTTTGGTTCAACACCATCCTCAGTGCATTCTACGATACCACTCAGGATTACGATCTTGACGGGGATAAGGACGACATAGTGACCATACCCAATCGTTTAGTGGGTGATTATCTGATCGAGGTGGTGGCGGAACCGGGTGGGAGCGGAACGTACGAACTGGGCATCCGGATAGATGGAGGTGCTCCGGCGATGCTGACCATGCCGGGCGGTGCTCCTTGCCCCGGTCCGGGGGAGATAGATACCTTCAACTATAGTGCACCCTGGTATAAGACCGGGGATGTCAACGGAGACTGGAATGTAGATGTGGGGGATGTGGTATACTTGATCAACTATCTATACAAAGGTGGTGTTTCCCCAGAGCCGGTAGAGTCCGGTGATGCCACCTGCGAAGGTTTCGTCGATGTGGGGGACGTGGTTTATCTGATCAATTATCTGTTCAAGGGAGGACCGCCACCGTGTGAATGATCATGATCACATCGAGTCTATAAAACAGGTACTTATTATGACAAGACAAATAACATTTATTAAATTCATCGGTTTAACCATCGCTCTTATGTCGATGGCATCAGCTGCTGATCAAATCCACAAGATCATTTCCGATTGTATCCCCTTCGCTCCGGCAGTCAACTATGGGGTGGGAATCTATCCTTCTTCTGTTTTCTGCGCGGATTTGGACGGGGATAGTGACCTAGACTTAGCCGTGACGAATTACTGGAGCAATAAAGTGTCTATTTTGAGGAACAATGGGGATGGCACCTTTCAGACCGCAGTCAACTATACGGTGGGGATTGGTCCTCAATCCGTTTTCTGCGCAGATCTGGACGGAGATGGTGATTTGGACTTGGCAGTAACGAACTATTTGAGCGATAATGTCTCCATCCTTAAGAACAACGGGAATGGAACCTTCCAGAGTGCCATCAACTATGAGGCAGGCCATAGCCCTTATTCTATTTTCTGTGCGGATTTAGATGGGGATAGTGATCTGGATCTGGCAGTTACGAATTTCACAGTCTACAATATCTCCATCCTAAAAAACAACGGAGATGGAACCTTTCGGAATCCGGTTAACTATGCAGCAGAAGACGGTCCCCATTCTATTTTCTGTGCGGACTTGGACGGTGACGGTGACCTCGACTTAGCCGTGGCAAACGAAGGGGTTGCCAGCTTTTCCACCTTTAAAAACAACGGGGATGGAACCTTTCAAAGTGCGGTAACCTATGGGATAGAGGATGGTCCTTGGTCCATATTCTGTGCGGATCTGGATAAGGATTCGGACTTGGACCTGGTGGTGGCAAACAATTATAGTCACAATGTTTCCATCTTGAAGAACATCGGCGATGGGACGTTTCAGAGTGCGGTCAGCTATGCGGCAGGAGATGGTCCTTACTCTGTTTTCTGCGCGGATTTGAACGGGGACGGTAATTTGGATTTGGCGGTGGCAAATTACAATAGCAACAATGTCTCCATCCTGGGGGGCAACGGAGATGGAACCTTTCAAAGTGCGGTGAATCATGAGGTGGAACATCATCCTTCCTCTGTTTTCTGCGCCGATCTGGACGGGGATAGTGACCTGGACTTAGCTGTAACGGATTATTGGAGCAATAATGTCTCCATCTTGAGAAACTTAAGCGAAACTCACCCGGTCTGCGGAGACGTGAATAGCGATGGCAACACCGATGTCGGGGATGTGGTCTTCCTGATTAACTATCTTTTTAAAGACGGACAGCCTCCAAATCCACTTGCCGACGGTGATGCTACTTGCAACGGAGTGGTGGATGTGGGGGATGTGGTGTACCTGATCAATTATCTGTTTAAGGAAGGAACACCACCGTCGTGTTAGTGGTCAACGGATACAACGGATTAAACGGATTAACGATGATTTTATCCGATCCATCCGTTTTCCAGATTCGCCTCGCCCACTACAGTCCGTTGACAAATGCGCTTTGAACTCTAAACTCTTAACTTTTCTTCCAGAGGTATAATATGAAGATAAAAGTATTCAGTTTTTGTCTGATGCTGGTTCTGCTGTTCGGATTTTATGCTGATCTTCAGGCTTCGGATAATGATCCACTTTCACTTCCTAACCTAAAGTGGATGACGAATAATCAATTGTTTACTCAAAAAGCAGATGTTCGGACTACATCCGATGCTCAGTCTGCGCCGGATATGCAAGAACTTGACAAAGCAGGGGCAGGGACTGGAGCGATAAGCGGCAGAGCGACCAAAGCATCCGGAGGCGATCCAATCCCAAACGTCGTAGTTACAGCTCGTCAACTAAGTTGCCCCTTTCGCAGCTTTGCAGATACCAGCAGCTCGGACGGCTATTATCTCATTGATAATCTTCCTTGCGGCAAGTATTCGGTTCGAACCACTATTGATTCTATCTTCGTGGACGTTTACTGGAATAATAGATACCTCTGGGAAACCCCGGATCCGGTGGTGGTTTCCAATGATACCACCGAAAACATAAACTTTTCTCTTCGGTTGGGAGGAAAAATCACCGGTTCGGTCACCTTGTCCGGTTCGCTTTTTGTTCTAGCCACTTTTGTATTTGCTATCGACACCACTCACAATACCATTTACTATGACATGCCCACAAGTATATTAGGACCTGCCAGTTATAGCATCGAGGGATTACCCACAGGGACTTACAAGCTGAGAACTTTCAATTTACTTGGTTATATCGATATTTATTACAACAACAAATCCAGCTGGGTAACCGCAGATTTAGTTTCAGTTACCGAGGGAGGCACCACCACCTCCAAGAACTTCACGTTAAGCTCGGGTGGGAAGATACAGGGGAACGTTGCCAGCGCGGCAACCGGACCTTTGGACAGCGCTCTGGTTTTGGGAATACTGCTGCAGGATACCCTGGAATGGTTCCAGGTAGCTTTTACGAACACCAGCGGAAACTATTCGCTTTCCGGACTTCGAAGCGGATACTGGAAGGTTTTTGCCCTGGGGGATACCGCTAATGTTTTTGAGTTCTATAATGATAAAGATAACTGGAACAGTGCGGATTCCATATTGGTCACGTCTCCTTCCACGGTAACCGGCAAGAATTTTTCCTTGGAAGCCGGAGGATCGATCAGCGGGTACGTCTATGATTCGGAAGGAAATCCTCTTTCCAATACCACCGTAGCAGCTTACGAAAGCTCCTTAGTTCAGCTTCTGCTTCAAGAGGGGATTCCGCTGCTCTCTCAGGTGGGGATTTCTTTTAGACAAAGTGCCACCTCTGCCGACGGGAGCTACCGAGTAACCGGTCTGCGGACCGGAAGCTATTATGTTAAAGCTTCCTCGGAATGTGATTATCAGTGGTATGATCACCAGGATTCTCTGGAAGGGGGGGATTTAGTTCACGTTACCATGCCAAATGATGTTTCCGGCATAGACTTCGATCTGCCGACTATATACACCCGCGGCGATGTGACGGGGGATGAGGTGGTAGATATTGGTGATATAGTCTACTTAATCAACTACCTGTACAAAAATGGTTGCGCTCCTTATCCTATAGAGTCTGGTGATGCCAATTGTGACACGGTGGTGGATGTGGGGGATATAGTTGTTATAATCAACTATCTGTTCAAAGGAGGACAAGCACCCTCCTGTTAGTTATTATGCTAGAATAAATGGGAAAAAAATCAGATTAGCTCGGTAGCAGTTTCCTTTAATCCAAAATATAAAAACATTCGGTCTCTTCCTCAACATGTCAATATATATTCAGCAAACGCCCCTTAGGAAAGAGTCACGAGGAATGATTACATCTACAGAATCCTTTAAAATCGTTATTAATCATTCAATTTAAAATCGGTTAAGTTATTTTATGTTATGTGGTTACATCATATCGGTAATGTGATTACATAATTATTGTAGTATTTTGCAACACCGGTAAAAAAGGATTTTTGTTGTTATTCTCGATAATAAGTGTTGACAAAATCTATACTTAATTTATTTTATTTATTAGAGACATTTAATTATACCAAATCGCTATTATGATTTCATGTTTCCATCCGTTGCCAATTGGTTCTTAATTCATTGTAGCAACAATAAAGAGTTAATATTAAGAACCAGTTAAACAAGATATGTAGATTTCGTATCTGTGCTCGTAACTATGTAAATTTGCTAATATTCAACTTTAAACAAAGGATGCTTGTTTTGATTATGGATTTCTTGTAAGGTTAAACATAACTGTAAAGAGCTGCAAAGTTATGTTTATCTCAGCAGGTTAATAGTAATTTATCTTCTATTAATCTTGTTTTGCGGTTTATTATTCAGGAGGTGAAGTATGAGAGGAAAATTAATGTTTTTAGTAGTTTTGTTCTTATGGGTAGTGCCGGGTTTTGCCCAGTCGGAGGTTATCACCGGCATTGGTCCTTTACCAACCGATTCCATTCCTTTCGCTCCGGCTGTGGATTATGATGTGGGACACTCTCCCCGCTGTCTTTTTTGTGCGGATTTGGACAAAGATGGCGATCTGGATCTGGCCGTTGCCAACCTGGGTGCCAATAATGTCTCCATCCTCAAAAACAATGGCAACGGGACCTTTCAAACCTCGGTGAATTACAATACCGGAGGTTTACCCTATTCCCTCTCTTGTGCGGATCTGGACTTAGATGATGATCTGGATCTGGTGGTAGCCAATTCCGGAAGCAACAAAGTATCCATCCTGAAGAATAACGGAGACGGAACCTTTCAAGCCAAGGTGGATTATGATGCAGGGAGCAAACCCGTTTCGGTTTTCTGTGCTGATCTGGATGGGGACTACGATCAGGATATAGCCGTGGCAAATTACAGCGGCGACAACGTTTCCATCCTTAAAAACAATGGGGATGGGACCTTTCAAGCCAAGGTCAATTACATCACCGGCAGAAAACCGGTCTGGGTTTTCTGTGCAGATTTGGATGGAGATCTGGATTTGGATCTGGCGGTAGCTGATAACGGAAGTGACAATATCTCCGTTTTGAAGAACAACGGAGACGGAACGTTTCAAGCCAAGATAGACTATGTTTGCGGAGAAGCCCCTTCTTCCGTTTTTTGCACCGATTTGGATGGAGATTCGGATCTGGACCTGTCGGTAACCTGTTCCGGAAGCAGTAGTATCTTCCCCTGGCTGGATGAAGGGATCGTAGCTAATGCAACCTGCTGCAATGGCATAGTCTCCATACTAAACAACAACGGGGATGGCACCTTTCAGAATGCAGTTCACTATGAAGTCGGAATTGATCCCCGCTCGGTCTTTGGCGAGGATCTGGATGGGGATTCGGATTGGGATTTAGCCTTGGCGAATTATTCCAACCAGAATGTTTCCCTCCTAAAGAACAATGGGGATGGGACTTTTCAAACCAGGGTGAATTATGCTGCGGGAAGTAAACCGGTTTATGTTTTTTCTGCAGATTTGGATGGAGACGGCGATTTTGACCTGGCGGTGGCCAATCATCAAAGCAACCAAGTTTCCATATTGAAAAATCTGACCCAGATTCCGGCCAACCAACCTCCCCAGCCCTTTCATCTTTTTTCCCCCTGTGAAGGGGAAACCACATTTCATTGGGTCGATTTCACTTGGCAAACTGCTTACGATCCGAATTTCGAGGATCAGATCCGATACGACCTCTACCTCAGCACCACCCCCACTTTTGACGAAACTTGTACTACCATTCATCCGGATCTGCTGGTTAGCCGGTTCGGAGATAGTCTCGAATTAGGGACTTATTATTGGAAGGTCAAAGCCAAGGATAACTGGGGGGTTTTCCGATGGTCTGAATCGGTCTGTACGTTTTTCAACGGTGATTATCTGCATGACACGGTTATGGTGGTGGCTTTTTCTCCGGTAAACTTAATCGTCACCGATCCTAACGGTGATTCAGTGGGAATAGATTTCGCCAGCACCATCCCGGGAGCAAGTTATGATACCACCTGGGACTATAACCAGGACGGGGAGAATGATGATATCGCTCTTCTGCCGAACAGGCTAGTGGGATGCTACATGATAAGGGTATTTCAGGAACCGGGCAAAAAAGGAACTTATAGTTTGGGTATCAGAGTGGATGGAGGAAGTCTGAACATACTGGCAAAAAAATATTCCATCACCAATCCGGCAGAAGTGGATACGTTCGCGCCCTGCGTACCTTGGTATATGACCGGCGATGTAAATAGTGATTGGGTGGTAGACATAGAAGACGTAATATATTTACTGGATTATCTATTTGCTGACAATCCGACGCCTGATCCTATAGATAGAGGGGACACCAACTGCGATGGGGTGATCGATCTGGAGGACGTATTGCTGCTGATCAATTATCTGTTCAAAGAGGGACCAAGACCATCTTGTTAAAAATCCGCTCAACTGCATGAACCAGGTGGTTCATACCAGCGGATTCAGCGGATCAGATTGGGAGGAAATGAACTGATCCATGATGTCTATCCAGATGGTTGTCCTCGGTCTGGGGATCGTCTTAGCCCGCGTGGATGTCTGAACCGTTGTAAAACCAAATATCAATTTATTGAAACATACATATTGATGGTTAAGCTTCAATCGGTTTGAGATGAGCCTGGGGGGTAATTAGAGGATCTAATGTATTTAAATAATCATTCACCGCATTTTCGATATCGAGCAGTTTTAAAGCTTCCGGAATATTCTCGGAGTAATCGTTGTCTTCCCTGACGAATTCAATCATAGCTTTGGCCAAACCATTTATGTCTCCCGGCGTAACTACTTTCCCCAATTTGAATCTTTTCACCAGGTAACCCAGATCCCCTACGTCGGTGACGATTAGAGGGGTTCCCATTTGAAGTGCTTCAGAGAAGACTAATGGTATACTATCTCCCTTAGAGGGGATGACCACACAGTTTGCTTGTTCCAGATAATTAGCCACCGAGCTGGTGGAAACTTTTCCCACAAACTTTACCTGTCTTTCCAGCCGGAGACTCCCTACCAGCCTCTTCATCTTTGTTTCAAAATCACCCCAGCCCAATAGGTAAAGATTGACCGCAGATAATTTCTGCCGGACCAGATCGAATGCCCGAATCAGATCTTCCAATCCCTTGTTTTCCTCCCATCTCCCCACATACAGGAAATTGAACTTAAGCGTATCCAGTTTTTCTTTTTCCTCAAAGGTCTGCGGAAGTTTTCGCATGCTGGGAAGAAACAGGCATGGTTTACCGGATAGCTCCTCCACTTTCTTCTTCAAATCGAATCCGTCTGCAAAGAGATGATCTGCTTCTTGGAGGATTTTTCGGGTAAGCCCGCGCAGAATCGGTTTTTTGGCCCATACGTAGATATCGGAGCCGAGGCACCAGACCGAATAGGGGATCTCAAGCTTCCTCTTCGCTTGATAGGCAAACCATCCTGAAGGGAGTGCCCATAATGCCAGACAGGAAGCCGGATTGGTGTTTCTCAGATGCTCAAAAAACTGGCGTCTGCCGTTACGCATAAAAGAGAGAAGCTGGATCATCTCCAGAGGGTTTAGAAAATTGAGACTCCCCACCACCTTTTTACCTCCCCACCAGCTAAACCTCACTATATCATCGGTCCAATCTTCTCTTTCGGATTGATAGTGCGGGGTGAAGACGGATACCTCCACACCCTTCTCCTTCAATCCCAGATGGAAGTCACGTACGAAAGGAGAAGCGATGTCATCTGCATAGGTAGGATAACGGTTGGTGATCAGACATATTCTTTTGGTAGGAGGCATTATTATAACTTTTTTGGTATTGAACAAGTTAATCGCTTCTCTTTTCCGAAATCAGCACCCCGGACGGGGTAGAGCTTTCGGTTACTTCTTGTCTTGTGAACTCCGGATGACGTTTGATTTTAGATTTTTCTCTCTGGAGGATTCTATGTAAGCTTCCTATCTCTTTCTCCATATATTTGTTCTCCCTCTGCACCTTGTAGATCTCCTTGCGAAGATGTACCATCTGGGTACCCAGAAATCCAAAGAGGAGCACCTGGATTCCGGCTATGATCAAAAGCACCATCAGGGTCATCAACGGACGGTTGGGATTGAGCGTTCCTTTCTGCCACAGGTAGATCACATAAATCCCGCCCAAAGATCCTAAGGAAACCATAAAAAGCCCGATGGCGCCAAACAGCAGTATCGGCCTTTCAAAGAAGGAAAAGAGCAGATGGGATACGGCGGTGGCTTTGAATCTGAACTTGGATTTCCCTTTCACCCGAGCTTTCAACGTAGCGGGGAGTTCTTTGGTTTTGTAACCCATGGCCAGGGCTTTGGATAGAATCTCCAGATGTATCTCCTTGCCGTCCGATTCCAGTTCTATGGAATTGATACATTCTCGGCGATATGCCCTTAAGACCCCGGTGACGGTGGAGACTCCTCCCTTCATGGCAAATCCCAAAATCTTATTTCCCCACTTGCTCAAGAACAATCTGAAGAAAGGGACGCCCTGGGCTTTGCCTCCCGGGGCATAGGGGGAACCGACTACCAGATCCAATTCCGGATTTTTGTCCAGCATCTCTATCATCTGCAGGATATGCTTCTCGTCGTAGCTTAAATCCGCATCGGTTGTGCATATTATTACCCCTCGGGCATGCGCAAATCCCACTCTCAGTGCTTTTCCTCTTCCCCGGTTCTGTGGATAAGAGATCAGCCTAACCCAGCGGTGGAATCGGGAATAATCCTCCACCATATTTTTGGTTTTATCGGTGGAGCCGTCGTCCACCACGATTATCTCCCAGTTTCGGGGAATGGAGTCGAGTGCCCGGGTGATCCGGTCCAGCGTGCCGGAGACATTCTGTTCCTCATTGAACATGGGTACGATTACCGAAACGTCTATGTTTTTCCTCTTCATTTATTTTCTAACCTTGTTCCAATAGTTTTATGGCTTCCTGATTGTAGGGGTCCAGTTCCAAACCGGCTTGGAGAAACTCAAAAGCCTTCTGCCGGTCCCCGTTTTTGAGGAAGGCTTTTCCCAATTGAAAATATATCCGGGGATTGGATGGGTCGATCTCCAATGCCCAGAGGAAATATTCCATGGAGGTGGTGGGGATGCTTAAACGATCATAAAATCCCCCCAGGTTAAAAACGAGATTTCCGAAATGCTCCCGGGTGATGGTATCATAATGATCCGGCTCCAAATTTCTCCTGAGAAACTCGTCTTGTCTCTCTATATCATTATCGGTCAAAATCATTTTTTTTGGATATAATTGATATATATATCCGTCCGGAACGAGATGCTCCACGAAATCGGGGTGGGTGGAGAAATAGGTGGTATACACTGGGAAAAAGTTCGAGTTAAGCCCAGTTATTTTCAAAGCCAGTTCCCCCAGGTCGCTCGATCCGGAAGAGGGGAGTTTTATCCCTGGATATTGTTGACTGATTTGTTCTCTGTAGCTGGTTTGGCGGAGTGCGGTTATGCTTAATATTTTAACATCCGGTCTTTTGCCCGAAGCCAGACTAAAATACCACAGGGGAGTCAGAGTGTTGTCATCACCTATCAGGATTAAGGCATCCTTTTTTACCGAACTTAAAATCTGGTCAGCATAGCGATAAGCCCAGGTTTGTGATCTCTTATTGCAGCCGGAATAATTCCTCCAAATCTGAAAGAGCGGCAACAGGACGATTATTCCCATCAGAACATAGCAGAGCCCATGATTCATAGCTCGGCTTTTTCCACTTTTAGCCACCTTTTGCCCCACTTCCAACATTCCTACCAGCCAGGACAAAACGAAATTTATGCCAAAAGCAAACCAGATGGCAAACATGGAGAGAGAAGGAAGTAGATAACCAAGCAAATCATAATTTCTCAAAGAGAAATCGGAAGCCCAGGAGGTGGTCAGCAGATTCAAGATAAAGATACAAAAAGTGAAGAGAAATATTTTTCGATTGGTTTTATACAGCCAGAGCGCTCCTACTATCCCCAGCCAGAAGAAAGCTAAACCAAATTGAATCACCGGGAATGAAAGATTAAATCCCAAGCGTTGAAGGTAAGGGAAGCCGACCTCGGCTGAAGCGACAGTAGGCTGGGAGGTTCTCGATAGATAAGAGATCAATCCGGAAAAGGTATCCGGATTTCCCCAGTTGATGGCGGGGGAGAGGCTGGCTCGAATGGGGAGGTACAGATAGACTGACATTCCTAGCAGAAAAAGAACACTCCCCAGTATCAATCTCGTTGGTGCCAGAAAGCGCTTAGCATCCGTCATCAGATAGTACAACAAGAAAGCAGGTGCCAAGGTGGCGATCAAAAGAGGGTGGTTGGCCAAAGAGATGCCGAACATGAGCGAGAATAAAAGAAATATCTTGTAAGAGTCGATGGATAAATTGCCATCTGCCCATTTTATTGACAGAAAAATCAGTATAAGGGCAAAAAACAGGTTTAGGGTATAAACTTCAGCCCGGACAGTTTGAAGCCAAAAAGAAGAGGTGAATGACAGGAATAATATACCCGCAGTCGCAGATAACGGGGAAAGAAGATTATGGGGCTTGGATTTATCTTCACCACTTCGTTTAAGTGAGGAGATCAAAAGATATAGAATGACCAAAGACAGGCTCCCCCAGAAGGCGGACATTGAATTGGACAGGAATGCGGAATTTCCGATGGGGAGAAGCAGGAATAATCTCCCCAGAAGAACGTACAGGGGGAAGCCGGGTGAATGGGGGATACCCAAGAGAGCATGAACCGACGAAAATGCAGCGGAATCCTCCCAGTAGATAGTAGGGCAGAGGGTGAAAAGGTATATCCCCAGAGTCAAAACAAATATAATGATGCATATTAAAAGTCTGGTCTTACCCATGTTATTATGGTCGGAAGGAAGAAGTTAACACTTAACCGATTATGATTTTATAGTAAATCTGCGATAATTGGAATGTTTACCGCCTATTTCTTAATAGAAAAAGGGACTCAACATTTTTTGAGTCCCTTTTTCACTGGCTGGCAAGTCTGATTCTTTAGTTGGTGACATCGTCACTGGTACAGGTCAAGACCCCTTGCTCGTCCATGGTCCATGTATCCACTGTAGCATCGTCATCCAGCACGCCCGAGGTGGCGGTGGCGGTAAAGGTATTTTGAGCAGCCACCAGGCTGTAGGTGTATCGAGCGGTGGAGCCTATCTCTACGCCGATACGTCCCATGGTAGCAGGCGCGGCGGCTGACGCGACAATAGCATTGCCCCAATACCCGTCATACTCCTGACGATATGCCTGTTCCATGACATAAATCTGCTTCAATATCTGCTTGGCTTCGGACTGCTTGGACTTGGTGGTGGCGCGCATGAAACGAGGGATGGCCAAAGCGGCCAAAATCCCGATGATGACCACCACGATCATCAGCTCGATCAGGGTGAAACCCTTCTGGCTTCTGTGAAATTTGCTTAACATCTTTCTCACCCCCTCCTTTGTTTTAGGTTATCTGTTCACTTCCTACACAACTTTTTCCCTTCTGCCACCTTTAGCTATAGCAAAAGGTACGCCACATCTTCATGCCATAGTCTAAATTATCTTAACTGCTTAATAGGCATAGGGGTATTTTTTCAATTCGAAATCTCCTGCCCCTTTTTTCAACACCTTTAAATCCGTATCCTGCTGATATTATTGCAAAACGCCAAATTACTCCTTTCGTAATCAATCATCTGCATCATTGGTGATACAGGTAATGACTCCATTTTGATTTATGGTCCAGACGTCTTGAGTCGCATCATCATCCAACCCAGAACTGCTTTTGGATCCAGCTGTTGCGATAAAGCTATTGATGTTGCCGGTAATGGAATAGCTGTAGTAAGCGGGAAACATGATCTCTATGGATAGGGGACCAATGGACTCTCCCGGCTGAGTCACAACCGTGCTCCCGTCCCCCGGGTAATATGAATCCTTCTCCTGACGATATGCATGTTCCATGGTATAGATCTGTTTCAAGTTTGCCTTGGCTTCGCTCTGTTTGGCTTTCACCGATGCCCGCATGAATCTGGGAATAGCCATGGCAGCCAAAATGGAGATGATGACCACCACGATCATCAGCTCTATTAAAGTGAAACCCTTTTGATTGATGATTTTTCTTGCTCTCATAGATCCCCTTTGTCTTCCAACAGAAAATGAGTGTAGCAAAATTTGTGCTGTTTTAGGTTTAATCCGCTAAGGCGTTAACTGTCAATTACAAAAGGGTTGTTCGGTTTTTAAACATCTGCTCTTTCCGCTTTCTTTTTCCCCGACTTCTTGCAAAATGCGAATCCTTGATTCAAACATAACTCTGTCGAGCTTTTAATTTATTTGCCATTGAGGACGAAAGCATCTCAAGACAAAGAATCGGATTTCATTCGGAGCGTCTCCAGATGATTGGTTTTCAGGATGATCTCCTCATTCCAAGGATCGACTTCTCTGACTTTAGAAAACTGATCCAGCGCTAAAGAGATCATCCCTTTCCATTCATAGAAAAGCCCCAACCGGTAAAAAGAAAGGGCAAAAACCCGCTGGGCATCCCAGTCTTTTTGAAAAATATCGGCCTGGGAATCGAATGGGTCGCGTTTATCCCATCTCTTCTGAAGTATCAGATCCTTATCCGGAAGCAGGCCAATTTCTATCGGGGATACTCTAAAGACGTACCCAGCGGGTACAAGCCTATTCACCAGACCGGAGTCTCTCTCGGTGAATTCCATGTAAACAGGTCGGTTTAAGTCCATGCATTTCCACAGTAGCCGGTTGAATATCTTCTCACTCCGCCAATTTTCCGGAACATCTGAGAAGAGGACTTTCTGCTCAGATTTTTTTTGTTTAACATACCAATCGAAGCTTAAAAGACCTCGGTCGATGATGGTTACATCCGATCGAATACCCTCCGCATAGTGTAGTTCCCTTAGGATGAAATTCAAATTAACGTTGTCGGCTAATAATACCGAGTTGGAGTCGAGATCGGAAAGTACGCTTTTCCCATAATCTGCAGCTATCCGGTTCGAGGAGAGATCGCTTTCCTGATAGTGCTTGAATAAAGGATAGATGGAGAGCAGACCGAACGAAAGCAGAATGATATGACGAATGGCGAAGGAGGAATGACGGATGCCGTCCATGATTAGGAAAATTGTCATCCCGCTCGAAAAGGCAAAAGCAAAAACGGAAAATAATAAATATCCGTGCAGATCGGGATTGGTGGATATAAACTCGGTGGTCATGAACAGAACCACTGCTAAGTTGCATAACAGCAACAAAAGCAAAAAAGCCAAAATTCTTCTGTCGTGCCTGTAAAGCAGGAAAAGCCCTGCCATGCTCAAGGTAAAACATGGCAAAGTGAGCTGATCGGAAAGAAGACTGAATATCCGGGAGAGCATCGCCATGCTATTCGATAGGAAATCGAAATTCAGATGCCTTAGGGTATCAAAGGCAAAAACGGAGCCGGCAGATGAATAGACGGATTTAGTCTCTCCCCAGGCTAAAAGCGGATGTGAGAGTGAGCGCACAGGCAGGTAAAGGTAGATGCTTAAGCCCAATAGGAAGAATACAAAATATATAGGTAATCTCTTTAAATTAATGACGATTGACGGATGACGGAGGATGGATGGAGGATGAACGGTTACTTCAGCACTGGATGCAAAGAAGATCAAGAAAAGCAAAGCCGGTAGGGTGGAAAGCAGGCTGAGATGGTGATTTCCCAAGCCTAACCCGAAAATGAAAAAGAAAAGAAAGAGGTGTTTTGACTTTCTATCTTGAAGATATATAATCGCCAGAAATAATAAGAGGGAAAAGAAAAGTATGTTTAAAGAGTAGACTTCAGCTCTCACCGCTTGGATCCAAAAGGAATAAGTAAAACCAAGAATCAGGACAAATAAGAAAGACGAAAGCCAAACCAACGATTCTTGCTTAGCCTTTTGCGGGAAAAACAAGTTCGTGGTCCGGATAAAGATTTTAAAAAAAATCCCCAAAGATAGAGAGGCGAAAAGAGCGGAAAGGAGATTTATCCTGAAAGCGAAACTTTCCAGGGGGAGCCAGGAGAAAACCTTGCCCAAAAGCACATAAACCGGAAAGCCGGGGCGGTGAGGAATGCCCAAGACGGCTATGTTGGCGATGAATTCCCCCGAATCCCACCAGTAAACAGTGGGACATAGTGTCTTGAAGTAAATGGCAAGTGAAAATACAAAAATTGAAAAGCCGATTATGTTTTCGACGGAAAATAAACCTCTGCAGTCAAGATGAGAATTATCTGTATCTCTTAAGCTCGGTATCATACCAGTTGACGCCTCGTTAAATTCACAGTTGATCGATCCTGCGTAAATCGAAGGATCGAACATCCTTTAACCCAATAAATTGGGCAACTACAATATCCTGCGATTTTCATTAGATATCACCGACAGATGCGGAAGGGGATTTCAATCGATACTTTTCTATCTTTCTGTACAAAGTGGAGCTGTCGATTCCCAGGATGGAAGCGGCTTTCCCTTTTTGCCACCCGGTCTGACTTAGCACCCAGAAGATATAGGCTTTTTCTATGGTTTCCAACGAGGGTACGCTCGTTTTTTCCTCAGTCACCAGGTCAAATTTCTCTTCCTCCCGCAGCTTTTGCGGAAGGTCTGCTAAGGTGATCTGGTTCCCTCTGGATAATAATACCGCATGTTCGATGGAGTTTTCCAGCTCTCTTACGTTACCGGGCCACCGGTATGAAACCAATACCTCCATGGCTTCGTCCGAGAGAGTCTTTTCTTCCATTTTCATCTTCTGGTAATTCTTTTTAACAAAATACGAGGAGAGAAGTTTGATATCCTCCTTTCTGTCGCGCAGGGGGGGGAGGGTGATGGGGATGACATGCAGACGGTAATAAAGGTCAGCTCTGAAATTTCCCTCTTTCACCTCCTGTTCTAAATTGGCATTTGTAGCGGCAATCAGCCTCACATCCACCTTGAAGGGGATGGTCCCCCCTACCGGTGTGATCTCCTTCCCCTCCAAAACCCGCAGCAGTTTCGCCTGAATGGCGGGGGAGGTCATGCCCACTTCATCCAAGAAGAACGTCCCCTCATCCGCCACCTTGAGCAGGCCGTCCTTATCCTTTATCGCTCCGGTAAACGAGCCCTTCACGTGCCCGAACAGCTCGCTTTCCAAGAGGTTCTCCGGCAGGGCTGCGCAGTTTATGGTGATGAAAGGTTTGCCCGATCTTTGGCTGTGGTAATGGATGGCTCTGGCGATCAGCTCTTTTCCCGTGCCCGATTCCCCTTCGATCAAAACGGTGGAATCCGACCTGGCGATCTTCTTCGCCATCTCCTTGAGCTTGACGATCTCCGGGCTGTTGCCGAGGAAGCGGTTGAAGTCGAATTCGCTTTGAAGCTCTTGTTTAAGTCGTATGTTCTCCCGGGTTATGCTTTTCTGCTCCAGGGATTTCTTTACTGCTATCTTTATCTCGTCCACCTTGAAGGGTTTAGTGATGTAGTCAAAGGCTCCCTTTTTCAAAGCCTCGATGGCGGAATCGACCGAGGCGAATGCGGTCATCACGATGAAATCGACTCCGGCGTCGACCGATTTGATCCGGGATAAAAGCTCCAGCCCATTCATCTGAGGCATCATCAGATCGGCGATCACCAGGTCGTACTTTTCGACCTTGATCCTCTGGATGACCGAATCAGGATCCTGGCTGGTGGTGACGGAGTAGCCCTCCTTTTTGAGCATGATCTCCATGAACTTGCACATCGACTCCTCGTCGTCGACTACCAATATCCGAGCCTTGTCCATGTTCCCCCTAAATTCAATTGTAAATGACGAATAATGAAATGACAGATAACGAATTACTAATGATTTACGACTATTGATTAATGGCTGTTTTTATTATCGGCAGTAAATCTGCAGGTCGTTAGAAATAGAGGATTAAAACAAGTATGCTTATGGAGTGTAAGGCTTCAGCCTTATCATAATCTTTTTTGGTAATCCTGAAGATTTACACTCCGAGGTCTTTTCTGTGTTTAAAGGTCCAGCGGTCGTTGAGAAAAAAATTCAAAAAAGTTCCGCATAAGATGCCAAAGAAGTTGGAGGTCAAATAATATATATGCACCAGATCGGTTAACAGCCACAAGACAGAGAGGTTGGTCAATATGGCGGCGCTGCTGGAGAGATGATATTGCAGCATTCGCTTGAAATACTCCGCCCTGCCCTCTTTCCCCCGGTCGTGCCAGGTCCAGAGATCGTTCAGCACATAGTTGCTCAAAACCGATATCTCGATGGCGAAAAGGCTGGAGAGAAGATAGTAGATCCCGGCTCTCTCGGTGAAAAACCAGAGGAAGAACATGTTGACCAGAACGCCGGAAGCCCCCACTAGGCAGAATTTGACAAAACGCTTGAATTCTTTTTTGTGAATCAGGGAATAAATTTTGAGGTTCAATTTTGCTCTATCATTAAACCTCACCCCCTTTTTCCCCCTTCTCTTTACTAAGGAGGGGGGATAGGAGGAGAGGTTTATAATCTGTTTTCTATTTCGGAGAGAACCGCTTTGGTTTGTTTCTTAGTTAAATTGAACATTTTAATAGTTTCATTGATCTGGGACTCTATTGCCTTACGGTAATCCCAGTAATTTTTGACTGCCGCGATACTGTTTTTATCATCGAGGGGAACGAATACCTTTTCTTTCACACCTTTCTGGATGGCTAATTCGACAAATTTGGCTTTGGGGGTGGTTTGGCAATCTATGTTTTCTCCGTCGACACGCAAGTTTGCCTTTCCGAAAAATTCTTCAATGATAAGTTTTGTGGTTGGTTCATTTTTAGGTAGTTGAATTGTAATAGTTTTCCATGATAGCTCAACAAAATCATTTGGAAATTCTTTCTTCCCTTCTGTTAAAAATACCTCTTCTAAGATATGGTCAGCATAGCTTGTAGAGTTGAATTCCTCTTTCTTGTTCTTATTATTTTTTCCAAAAGTTTTTGCCTTATCCAATCTGATTTTGACTAATTCACAAACTGCATCATAGACTTGTTGCTTTTCTTCCTGGGTTAGCCCTAAAATGTCAAAAATAACATTGTCTAATTCCTGGCGATCTTTTTGCTCGATCTCTTCAAAAATGGGTAAAATATGTCTGTTAGAAATCTTGGTGAAAGCTGAAAGGATTTTGTCCTTATCTCTCTTATTTAGCAATTCAATTTTAAGAGTTGGAAGTTTTTCTATATCGATTCCTTCCGTTTTAAGTGCACCTTGTCCCAAGGTCGAGCGCCCGAAAAGTTCTTTGAAAAGGGCATATATGGTCGTGTTCAATAAAGCACAAAGGACTTTGGAAGAATTTGCAGATCTATAGTTTGGGAAGAGTTCAAACAAGTTGTGATCAACTACTGACATTGTATTGTAAAAGACGCAATGTCTCTCATCATGAATCATGGGCCACAAAACCTTCCCGCTTTCCCTTTTTCCTAAATCGTACCATCTCGTTCTTGAACTACAAGTTGGTCTTAGGTGATATTCTTTTTCTTCTCCCCACCAAATATATTTAAGGACATTTTTATGTCTTAAGTCTTTTTTATCTTTGTGAAGCATTAATGCTTTGAATCTTAAATCCTCTTGCTTTAGCAATATGGTATGGCTTTCTCGAGGTGATTTTATTACTGTTTTGAGGAATTCTTTTTCTATTTTGTGGGCTTTTATCTGTTCTTCAGTTAAGTAGAAGAATTCATTCGCTCCTGTCGTAAAGCCCCTTCTTACATCAGCTACATCTTTCAGTGGAACAAGGAGACCTTTCCCCTTCTCCAGAATCTTAAAGAAAATATCGGGTGCTCTTAGATATTTACCACCCCATTTGGAACCAACATAATTATGGTCTTCGATACCTTCATCATATAGTTCTTTTTGCTTCTTAGGCAAAACTCTGATCTCGGAATCTTCGAAAATGCTTTTTGTTTTGGTTATTCTGCAAATCAATTTATCGCAATCCTCAAATCTGCATCTATCTCCATCCTTGGGGATTAAAACGTCTATTTTCTCCTTCATAACCACAAATTTTACTAGATTGTTTTCTCTTTTCTTCTTGTCCGAACATCGTTCCACGATGGTGATGGCTGTGTTTATATCTGCTTTGGCAAAAGACCTTTCTACTTTGCTTTCGATAATGGCAATGATCTTGAAGTTGTCTAAAAAGAATTTCTGTAAACCCGCACCATATCTAACATCTAACCAGGAATTAGAAGTAACAAAACCCAATCGTCCGCTTTCTCTTAAAAACCTCGCACCGTGAATGAAGAAATAGATATAAATATCTGCTTGACTACCAATAGAGATGCCACCCTGATTAGTAACTCTAAAATTCCCCCATTCTTTCTCGATAACTTTTCTTATGTGCTCTTTATCCTCTATTTTCTCCTGTCTTATATATGGAGGGTTACCCACAACAGCATCCATATCGGGGACTTTTACCTTCACTCCTTTGGGTGAAATCTTCTTATATTCATGTTTTATCCCTCGATGATAAGGAACCTCAAAATAGGTTTCTTGGGGTATGATGTCAAAAGCATCCTTGTTCTCTATGTAGGGAAAATTCTCAGTCTCGGTTAAATCAGGGAGGACTAAATTGATTTGAGCCAAATGTGCAGGGAAGGAAGCTTTATCCACGCCCCAAAGTTGCTCCAACAGTTCTTTATGTACCTTCCTTTTCCCTAAATGTTTCAATTTGGCATAGGCTCTCACCAAAAAAGTCCCAGCACCACAACCCAAATCTAAGACCACATCGCCGGAGTTCTGAATACAGAAGCTGTTAATAAGATCAACTGTTGAAGGTGGAGTGAAATATTGCCCCATCTCATGCTTTTCTCTTTCGGGAATCAAGTCCTCGTAAACTTGTCCCAATATCTCATAATTTACTCCTCTGAAATCATAATTGTCAAAATCTTCTATAAACCTTACTATTTGTTCCAGACACTCGTCTGGAACTTTCAAGTCATCGAAAATATCTATTTTATAGATAGTATCATAATTGATTTTAAGAACATCTTGAAAATGCTTTCTTAAGATTTGATTTAAATCTGAACCGCTTTGAATTCTTTCGGTTTGGATTGGAAGTAGCTCTTTGTGCTCAGTAGAGAGTATATTATAGAATAGAATCTTATTACTTAAAACATACGCTGCAATACGAGCAATTCTTTCATATATCAAATGATCTGTCTCTTTTGCTTTTGTCTTAAAATCAGGTTGCCAGCTTTGAGACCAGATCCATTTTTTTAATCTTAGATAATAGTCTTTATCTTCAATACATTTCTGCTTTAATGCCACGGTAAAAATCCGGGAATGGATGTCTACATTGGATGCCAACTTTCTTATAAAGAATTGGTCCATAGGTAGACCAACAAAAACTTTCTTACGTCTGAATATGTCTTGATTTAAATCATCTAAGAAACTATCCAAAAATTCTCTTATTTTTTCCCAGTTCTCTTTTCTATCAACCTCAGTTATGTCTTTTACCCAGATTATATTCCTATACCATGCTTTATGTCTATCATATAAGGGGACACCTGATCGGAAAGTCTCCCAGAGGATAAAGTCTCTCATGTTCCATGTGGCAAAATATTTCGTTCCTAATTCATAAGCCTTCTTTCCTGCTATATCCACTAATCGCGTGTTGGAGGCATCCCAGGTTGGATTTTTTATTTCAAATAGAAGTGATGCTTCTCCTGTAGCTTTATTTTTCCATATAACTCCATCGGGAAACTTAGTGCTTTCATCAGCCATCTTCAGGCTAGTACCCATACGGACTTCGTCAAACTTAAAGTCATTTTCCCTGATGATCTGATTCATCAGCTCTACTACTTTGGCATTGAATTCCGGTTCAGTGAGAGGCATAAAATCCTATTTTAGTTTTGCTTTGGAATTACGAAGGATTTAAAAGTCCAGGAGTAATATCTAAAATAATATCAAAATTGTCCACAACACTTTCTTTCCAGCACAAACTTTCCGCTGTTGTTTTCAATCTTGGTGGGGTACTTGCCGGAAAAGCAGGCTACGCAGAAATTCTTTCCTCCTAATGAGTGTATGGAAAGCATTCCCGGAATTGAAAGATAACCTAAACTGTCCACATCTAAAAATTCTCTGATCTCCTCCACCGATTGGGATGAGGCGATCAGCTCCTCCTTGGTGGGCATGTCGATTCCGTAAAAACAGGGGGAGATGATGGGGGGTGAGCTTACCCGGAAATGAACCTCCTTTGCCCCCGCGTTTCTTAACATTTTTATTAGCTTTTTGCTGGTAGTACCCCGGACAATGGAATCGTCCACAATCACCACCCGCTTATCTTTTAATACTCCACGAACCGGATTGAATTTTATGCGGGCATCCAGATCCCGGATGGTTTGCTCCGGCTCGATGAAGGTCCTTCCGATGTAGTGGTTACGAATTAAACCCACCTCGTATTTTATCCCGGATTCCTCACAGTAGCCTAAGGTGGCGGTGTTTGAGGAGTCGGGAACCGAGATCACTATATCGGCTTTTACCGGTTGTTCCTCAGCCAGCTGTTTGCCCAATCTTCTTCGTATTTTGTCTACCATCTCTCCGTAGATCATGCTGTCGGGGCGGGCAAAGTAGATGAATTCAAAGATACAAAAGGCACTTTTTACCGGTTTAAAGGGATAGTACGATTTGATTCCCTTGGGACCGATGACTGCTACTTCACCCGGCTCAATATCCCGTTCGTACTTTGCCCCGAGGATGTCGAAAGCACAGGTCTCCGAAGCCACCACCCAGGAGTTATTAAGTTTCCCCAAAGCCAGCGGGCGAAATCCATGCGGATCTCGGGCAGCCACCAAAGAATCCCCGGTGTTGAAGACCACCGAGAATGCCCCCTTAACCCTCAATAGGGCATCCTGAACCATCTCCTCTACGGTTTTCTTCTTTGAGCGGGCCACCAGATGCAAGATTATCTCACTGTCACTGGAGGTTTGGAAGATGGAGCCGGTTTTCTCCATATTGTCCCGCAAGCTGTAGGAATTGGTCAGGTTCCCGTTGTGAGCTATGGCCAGGTTTCCTTTTTTATAGGTGATGGAGAGCGGTTGAACGTTGATCAAAGCGGAGGTGCCGGTGGTGGAGTAGCGGTTATGCCCAATGGCAATATCCCCCTTCAATTGATTGAGGATCTCCTTGTTAGAGAAAACCTCGTTGACCTCCCCCAAACCTTTATGCTGATAGAACCTCTCTCCGTTGGAGGAGACGATCCCCGCCCCCTCCTGCCCCCGGTGCTGTAAGGCATAAAGCCCCAAGTAGGTCAGCTCTGCCGATTTCCGTGCACCAAAAATGCCAAAGACACCACATTCCTCGTGGATAAGTTTCTCTATCATCTTACTCCTGTTTGAATACAATTATACGACAAAAACCAAATTTATTATAACTACTACAGACTGTCAAGGATTTTCAGTTAGGTCTCCGAATAACAAATTTGACAGGGCGGGGAGCCCTGTCTACGATTTTTGAGTAGTACGTATAGTCTCTATGATAGGGGGTCTGACAGACGAACTGCTTGACTTTGAAGGCATTTGTAATTAGCTTAAAAAATCAAGGACCGGAGATTTATGAGAAAATCAGTCAAAAAAGAAGTATTCATAATCATCGGGATTTTCATTTTAGCCTTTGTCATAAGATTCATCTACCTGCTGGAGATGAGAAGCTCCCCGCTTTTCGATACCCCCACCATGGATGCTGAATACCATAACCAGTGGGCGCAATCGATATTGAAGGGGGAGGATTTTACCGGCGGAGTATTTTTCCGGGCACCTCTTTATCCCTATTTTTTGGCTGTGGTATACAAGCTCTTCGGACACAACTACTTTACAATCCGGTTGATTCAGTTTATAATCGGATCGCTGAGTTGCATCTTGGTTTATCTATTGGGAAGGAGAGTTTTCAACGGAAGAGTTGCGATCATAGCCGGGGTGATGGCTACCTTATACGGAGTACTGATCTACTACGAGGGGGAACTCTTATTACCAGTTTTGGAAGTATTTCTAAATCTACTTTTGATTTTTACCTGCATCAAAGCAAGAGAGAAACCTTCTTATAAACTGTGGTTTCTAAGCGGATTGCTTTTAGGTTTGTCTGCTTTGGTTCGACCGAATATTCTTCTGGTAGGGGCAGCTTTATTCCTCTGGCTAATCTTAAAACCGACCGGGCAAAGCACGATACATTTTCCCCGAACTATCTTGACAAAATCATTACTTTACCCTGTTTATTTGGCTTTGGGAGCGATTCTGATGATTCTTCCTGTGACTTTAAGAAATTACGTCAAGGGTCATGATTTCGTTCTCATATCTTCACAAGGAGGAATGAATTTCTATATAGGCAATAATCCCAAATCGGACGGCGCTACTGCCATTTTCCCCGGGGGGAGTGCCACCTGGTGGGGATCTTATGAAGATGCTATCCGGTTAGCAGAGAAGAAAGAAGGGAGATCTCTCAAACCTTCCGAAATCTCCCGTTTCTGGTACAAGGAGGGGCTGAACTTTGCTTTGAATCAACCCTTTCAATTTCTCAAATTAATGCTGAAGAAATTTACTCTCTTTTGGAACGGAAACGAGCTTTCCAATAACCGGGATTTCTATTTCTTTGCGCGTAGCGCTCCCGTCCTGAAGCTTCTGATCTGGAAGTTTATCATATATTTCCCCTTCGGATTTATTACCCCACTTGGCTTAGTGGGGATTATTCTGTTCTACTTTAAGTCTTCACTTATAGTCGGAAAAGAGAGGGATTTCGTTAACCTGCTTGAGTTTTTCCTTTTCGTCTATATGCTGAGTGTGATTCTCTTTTTCGTCACCGCGCGGTATCGAGTTCCCATCCTTTCGATTCTTTTAATCTTTGCAGCATATGCCTTGGAAAGATTTTACTCTATTCTCAGGCAGAGAAGAGTTCTTGAGTTCGGCAAATATCTTTTAATCCTGGTGATTATTCTGATATTGGTCAATATCAGAATCCCGGGCTACTCCACCGCTAATCCCGGCCAAGCTTATTATACCTTGGGGGTGGTGTATGCCAAAAAGGGGGATATTATCAAAGCAGAGGAGGAATACCGGAAAGCCGTTTTCTACAATCCCGGTTTGGGTAACGCCTATGCTAATCTGGCATCGATATATGGAGATCAGGGAAAGCACAATGTGGCTTTGGAATATTACCAAAAGGCTTTGGAGAACGGTGCTGACAGTTCTATTGTTTATTACAACCTGGGCGTCGAATATTACAACCAGGGATTATTGGACCAGGCTTTGAAAGAATGTGAAAATTCTCTTTCTCTTAGAGAGAATGACCCGAAAGTGCATTATCTTTTGGGAGAAATTTATCTGCTCAAAGAGATGGTGGAGGATGCTACCGGAGAGTATCTGGAGACAATAAAATATGATCCTCAGAATGCCTTAGCGTTCTACCGGTTAGGGACTATTTATCAGCAAAAAGGGAACAGGAAAGAGGCGATTGACAGTTTCGAAAATTTCGTTCGTCTGTGGAATGGAGATCCTACTCAGAAAGAGAAAGTTCAGATGATCATCGACGAATTGAGGAGAACGTCACCAGAAGGGGAATGAGAGATCTTCTGCCGAACCCTGTTTTTAGTAAGGTTGCGTCTGGAGATGGTTGATTTTCTTCGATTATCCGTTGGTCATCGAATTAAAAAGAGCTTGACAAATATGGGTTCCGGATATATCTAACTTAGCAAACTATGGTTATGATAATGCTTGTCACCAGCAAGATAATTTGAAGGAGGATGTCGATGAAAAGAGTTTCCTGGATTTCTGCGGTGATCATCGGTATGCTTGCGGGTTTACTCTTATTCTCCTGTGCAAAGAAGGAAGATGCGGTGGTTTTGGGTGAATTCGGTTCGCTCACCGGTGTGACTGCCACCTTCGGGAAATCGACTCAGAGAGGGATCGAGATGGCTTTGGAAGAGGTCAACAAAGCCGGAGGGATCGAGGGGAAGCCGGTCCGGATTGTGGTAGAGGATGACCAGTCCAAGCCGGAGGAAGCAGCTACCGCAGTCAAAAAGCTGATCAATCAGGATAAGGTGATTCTGGTTTTGGGAGAGGTGGCATCCTCGCGTACTTTAGCCGGTGCCCCGATTTGCCAGGAGGCCAAAATCCCGATAATCACCCCGGCTTCTACTAATCCCAAGGTAACCCAGGTGGGGGATTACGTCTTCCGGGTATGTTTCATCGATCCTTTTCAGGGGGAAGTGATGGCAAAATTTGCCCGTAACACTCTCAAAGTAAGCCAGGCAGCCATCTTAAAAGACATAAAGAACGATTACAGCGTGGGCTTGGCTCAATTCTTCACTGAGACGTTCACCAATCTAGGCGGCCAGATCATTACCGAGGAATCATATGCCGAAGGTGACATAGAGTTCCGGGCGCAGTTGACCGCACTTAAGGCCAAGAATCCAGAGGTCATCTTCATCCCCGGTTATTACACCGAGATTGGTCTGATCGCAAGGCAGGCGAGGGATTTGGGTATCAACGTTCCTTTAATCGGTGGGGATGGGTGGGATTCCCCTCGTCTGGTGGAGATAGGTGGCAAGGCTCTGGAGAATACCTATTACAGCAACCATTACACTCCGGAGGATCCCCGTCCAGAGATTCAGAAGTTCATAACCGACTATAAAGCTAAATACAACGAAATCCCGGATGCCATGGCTCCGTTGGGTTACGATGCCGCCAGAATCGCATTCGATGCCATAAAAAGGTCCGGCATACTGCAGGAACAGAACATAAAGGAAGCGTATAATGATAATCCCAAAGCCACCACTTTGATGGAAGCCATCAATACTCCTAAAAACCGTCAGCTGATCAGAGATGCCATAGCTGAAACCAAGGATTTCCCCGGAATTACCGGCATGATCACCATCGACGAGAACCGGAATGCCAAAAAATCTGCAGTCGTTGTGAAAATCGAGGATGGGAAGGTGAAGTTTGTGGAGACGATTACTCCTTGAAAAACATGACGAACGACGGGTAAAGCAACGATTTATAACTAATGACGAATAAATAGTAAATTCAAAGGTAAATAATAACAGATGGCGGTTTGTAATATTTTTGAGGATTTGCCGGCTTGGAAGGAGGCAAAAGATATAGTCGTTTGGATTTATAAACTAACTAAAGTGGGGAAAGCGGTTAAAGATTTGTGCATGTGCAACTAAATCGGGAGTGCTCTATTTCTATTTGATAGAACCAAATCACTCCCTAAGCAGATAGGCGCTCTTATTTTGTTTTTGAAAAGAAAGAATCTTGAGAGAAAAATACTGTTTCAGTATGAAAAGGCATAACTTCATTTCTTACTTATTCCCGTTTTATCTGCTTTATGTCTTTATTCGTCATCCGTCATTAGGATTATCTTCATGTCCGAATTCCTTCAACAGCTAATCAATGGCGTCACCTGGGGCTCGATCTATGCCCTGATCGCCTTGGGTTACACCATGGTCTACGGCGTTTTGAGGTTAATCAACTTTGCCCACGGTGACGTCTATATGGTGGGCGCCTTTGCCGGATTCTATGCGGTCAGATGGCTGAACATGGGTGAAGAACCGACCCTGTTTGGGGCGGTAATAGTATTTTTGTTCGCCATGCTGGTTTGCTCCCTATTGGGTTTTATAATCGAGAGGGGAGCGTACAAGCCATTAAGAAAAGCCCCCCGATTGACTTCCTTGATCACTGCCATTGGAGTATCTTTATTCCTGGAAAATGCGGGCCAGCTCATCTTTGGCGCTGATCCTAAGTTCTTCCCCCAGATAATTGCCAAAAATGACGTGATTTCCAGCGGGGGGATAATCTTGACCAATCAGCAGTTGATCGTTTTAGTGGTTTCTTTATTCCTGATGGCTTCGCTTCAACTTTTCATAAAAAAAACCAAGACCGGCAAAGCCATGCGGGCGGTTTCCTTTAATCGGGAGGCGGCTTCGCTTATGGGGATCTCGGTCGATCGGATCATCTCCATCACCTTCATAATCGGCTCGGCGTTGGCCGCTGCCGCAGCTGTGCTGGTGGCTTTGACCAATCCCAAAATAGAGCCGTTGATGGGGATCATGCCCGGGATCAAAGCCTTTGTGGCGGCGGTCTTGGGCGGGATCGGTAATATCCCCGGTGCCATGCTGGGAGGGATGATCATGGGGATAGCAGAAGTGATGGTGGTGGGATATCTCTCCTCCACCTATAGGGATGCCATTGCATTTGCCATTCTTATCCTGCTACTTCTGTTCAAGCCGTCAGGATTGATGGGGGCGTTTACGGGGGAAAAGGTCTAGATAAAATAATGTCGAACGACGGATATAAGCAATGACAGATAACAAGTGATGGAAGACGAATAAAAGCTGGATTGATCCCTTTTCCCTTTGGGGAGAGGAACGGGGTGAGGGGATACCTTTGTAAAAAAAGAAGAAGAATTGAGGTTTATGAGATTCCGAAGAACCGTATTCATAATTTCGATATTAGGATTTCTGCTTCTGATCAACTACTATCTCCCCTCCCGGATGAATCCTTATTACCTGCAGATATTAATTCTGATCGGGATAAACATCATGCTGGCTGTCAGCCTGAATCTGATAAACGGATTCACCGGGCAGTTCTCTATCGGGCATGCAGGTTTTATGGCGATAGGAGGATACAGCTCCGCCTTCTTCACCTACTATTTTGGCAGGAATTTGATCCAAGGTTTAAGCTCGGTTATCTTATTCCCCTGGCTGGCAAAATCGATCATATTCGTCTTGGCTTTAATCTTAGGCGGAACTCTAGCTGCCGTAGCGGGTTTGGTGGTTGGAATTCCTTCGCTGAGACTGAGAGGAGATTATTTGGCCATAGCCACCCTGGGTTTCGGTGAGATCATCCGGGTCATGATACTGAACATCGATGCGGTGGGCGGGGCGAGAGGATTTGCAGACATTCCGGGCTATACCAATCTCTTCTGGGTTTTGTTCTTCGTGCTGGTGACCATTATTGTGGTTCGCAATCTGGTAAACTCCACTCATGGACGGGCATTCCTGTCGGTACGGGAGGACGAGGTGGCGGCAGAGGCGATGGGGATCAACACCACCTATTATAAAGTCTATGCCTTCGTCATCGGTGCATTTTTTGCTGGAATCGCCGGTGGGTTGTTCGGACATTATCTGATGTATCTGCATACCAACAGTTTCACCTTTATGAGATCGATAGAAGTGATAATAATGGTGGTTCTAGGCGGGATGGGGAGCATCACTGGGGCAATTTTAGCAGCAATCATTTTAACTATTCTGCCGGAGTTTTTAAGAGTGGTGAAGGATTACCGAATGGTGATTTATTCTCTGATTCTGATAATACTAATGCTCACCCGGCCTCAGGGTCTCTTTGGAGTACAAGAGTTTAGTTTACAGAGAATTAGAAATTTATTCGTTAAGAAAGTGTAGGAACGATCTTTATGGGCGCCTGGTGTAGGGGCAATTCATGAATTGCTTCTACTTCATCTAAAATGAATATCTATTAGACTATGCCTATCCTCGATATAAAAAACTGTTCCATGCATTTCGGTGGATTGAAAGCAGTTGATCGGTTAAATATGTCTTTGGAAAAAGGGGAGCTGGTGGGATTGATCGGTCCGAACGGAGCCGGGAAGACCACAGTCTTCAATATGATTACCGGGGTTTATGAACCCACCTTAGGCGAGATCATATTCCTGGATAAAAAACTCAACGGGGAAAAGCCCTACCAGATAACAGCATACGGGATCGGAAGAACTTTCCAAAACATCAGGCTGTTCAGCAATCTCACGGTATTAGACAACGTCAAGACCGCTTGTCATCTCCATTCCAAAGAGGGGATGTTAAGCTCGGTGATCCGAAGCAAGAGATTTTTCGAAGAGGAGAAGGATTTGACCGAAAGATCCATGAATCTGCTGGCAATCTTCGGACTGGACATGTTGAGAGACGAAAAAGCGATGAATCTTCCCTATGGACAACAGAGAAGATTAGAGATGGCTCGGGCACTGGCGACGGAACCAAAGCTTCTGCTATTGGACGAGCCTACCGCTGGAATGAATCCTCAGGAGACGCAGAGCGTGATGGACCTCATCTGCAAGATCAGAGTTGACTTTGAGTTGACCATCCTTTTGATCGAGCACGACATGCGAGTAGTTATGGGCTGCTGCGAAAGAATAGTGGTTTTAGATTACGGAATTAAGATCGCCGAGGGTCCGCCGGAGAAAATCAAAAAAGATCCCAAGGTGATCGAGGCGTATTTAGGGGAGGAAATGAAATAGGGCAAGGAAAAAGGAAGATGAAGGAAGATAAAAGCTATGATTAATGACGGATGACGAACAAAACAAGGTTCAAGGATTCAAGGGTTCGAGGGTTCAAGTGATCGCGTAGCTGAGCCTTCACGGTTCAGCGTTGGTGTTAACGACAAAGCGCGTAGTCGAGGCTTTATGCCTCGGTTCCACCTCAAGTCTCATTTCTCAAATCTGAAATATGATGGATGATTCGAAATTATTAGAGATTGATTCGTTGAATGTCTACTATGGGGCGATCCATGCTCTGAAAGGGATTTCGTTTTTTATTAAGAAAGGGGAGATAGTTACCTTGATTGGGGCTAACGGTGCGGGGAAGTCAACTACCATTAACACCATCTCCGGGCTCTTTAAGCCTAAGAAAGGGGCTATTACCTTTGAAGGGAAAAGGATCGATAAAATTCTTCCGCATAAGATCGTGGAGCTCGGCATTTCCCAGGCACCCGAAGGGAGAAAGATATTCCCCAATCTCACCACTCTGGAGAATTTGGAATTGGGAGCTTTTTGTAGAAGGGACAAAAGAGAGATTAACCAGGATATAGAAAAGGTCTTTACTCTGTTCCCCCGACTCAAAGAAAGGATGAAGCAAAATGCCGGAACTTTAAGCGGAGGGGAACAACAGATGCTGGCGATAGGTCGGGCACTGATGTCCAACCCCAAACTTCTGCTTTTGGATGAACCTTCTTTGGGTTTAGCTCCGATTTTAGTCAAATCGATCTTCAATACCGTACTGGAGATTAACCAGCAGGGGACTACGATCTTGTTGGTTGAGCAGAATGCGCACATGGCTCTTCAAATTGCCAATAGGGGATATGTCCTCGAAACCGGCAGGATCGTTTTGGAAGATGCAGCACAGAACCTTTTAACCAATCAGCAGGTCAAGGAAGCGTATCTAGGCGGATAGTTCAATACTGAATGATCAATAAGAAAAGGTTCAAAGGTTTCACGAATCGCGTAGCCGAGGTTTCACACCTCGGCAAGGAACTACGGGAGAATCGTTTCAGCGCGTAGCCGAGGCTTCACACCTCGGCACCAAGTTTGGTTTGTGCGACAGTCTCCCAAGGCGGGATGAATTCCCGCCTCTATGGGCAGAAATATATTATTATTCACAGGGCAGGGATTCACCCTGAAGGGCATTTAGCTCTGCCCTAAAAGCCTCGGCAGGCAAGCCATCCTTCGACTTCGCTCAGGACATGTAAAGGCTTGCTTACGCAGAAATATTACAAACATATCATATGTTCGTTTTGGGAACCGCAGGACATATCGATCATGGAAAATCCGCTCTGGTATTGGCTCTAACCGGAATAGATCCCGACCGGCTGCCGGAGGAGAAAGAGCGGGGGATGACCATCGATCTGGGATTCGCCTGGTTATCCCTGCCGGATGGAAGCAAGGTGGGGATAGTGGACGTGCCCGGGCACGAGAGATTCGTGAAAAACATGGTGGCGGGAGTGGGAGGAATCGATGCGGTCTTGTTCGTGGTAGCCGCGGACGATGGCTGGATGCCCCAGAGTGAGGAACATCTGCAGATATTGGATCTTTTGAAGATACAGACCGGGATCGTGGTCATAAACAAGATCGATCTGGTGGACCCTGACTGGCTGAATCTGGTGGAGGAGGACATTAAAGAGAAGAGAAAAGGTACTATTCTGGAAAATGCACCGGTGATCAGGGTATCTGCCACCCAAAAGATTGGGATAAAGGAGCTTTACGACCTGATCGTGAAGATGTTCATCGGAATTGCACCGCAGAAAGATATTGGCAAACCCCGGATGTACATCGACCGGGTATTTACCATGGCGGGGAGAGGAACGGTGGTGACCGGTACATTGAGAGACGGGAGTTTTCAACTGGGGGAAGAGATCGAAATCCTTCCCCGAAAGATAAGTGCCCGGATCCGGGAGCTGCAGACTCACAAAAAATTTCAAGACAGGGTCATGCCCGGAACCCGGGTGGCGATGAATTTAGCCGGGGTGGAAAAGGAGAAGATACAAAGAGGGGACGTGATCGCCAGACTGAATCAGGATCAGGTTATACACAGCTTCACTGCCAAGGTGGACGTGGTGTCCTCAGTGACTCATCCGGTAAAGCATAATGCCTCCCTGCTCCTTATCCTGGGAACGACGGAGCTGCTCGCCAGAGCCAGAATTCTGGACAAAGATCAAATTCCACCGGCAGGATCGGGTCTGGTGCAATTTGAATGCCAGACGAACCTTCTTGCCCGTATCGGAGACCATTTCATCCTAAGGTTACCTTCTCCGCAGATAACCATAGGCGGCGGCATGGTGCTGGACGTTTCCCCTAAGGCTGTTAAAAGAAAGGATCAAGCTTTGATAGCTGATCTTCAAAGAAGAGCGAGCTTAAATCCTTCGGATGTGATTCTATCGGAATTGGGAAAAGAAGGATTGATCCTGAAAAAGGAGATTATGAAAGCAAGTAATTTCAGCCAGGAGCAGATACAATCGAGCTTGCATCGATTGGAAAAAGAAGGCAAGATATTCTCCACTTCGGAATTTGTGGCAGACACGATCAAATGGAACCGGGCAGCGGACCAGATTATATCCATAATCGAAGAGGCTCACCGGAGATTTCCTTTCAAAGTCGGGGTAAAGTCAGCGGAGTTTCCCGGCCGGTTGAAAATAGAGCCAACCTTGCTTGACCAGATGATTAAGCATCTGATCAAAGAGGGGAGGATCGTTCAACAGGGGGTTTATCTCAAACTCCCCACTCATCAACCTAAGCTTTCTTCTGATCAAATGGCTTTATCCGAAAAGATACTGGAGGAATTCGCTGCCAATCCTCTGGCTGCTCCGACCAAAGATGAGATAAATGCCCGTGGTCCTGAGTTCGAGCAGGTATTGCTCTTTTTAATAGAGCAGGATCGGATCGTTGAGTTAAAGGAAGGTATACTTCTAATGAAAGAGGATTTCGAGAAGGTTAAAAATTCTGTTGCCGACTTCCTCCGGAAACGGGGTCAGGCAACGGTGAGCGAATTGAGGGAATATCTTTCCACCACCCGGAAATACATGGTACCAATATTAGAAAAGTTGGATCAATTGGGAATTACCCAGAGAGAAGGGGACAAGCGGAGACTGGCAAAGATGTAATGAAACGGTTTTAGAAGTCTGTTTGTCGGTAGCGATGAGCGTTTTGGTTTTCGAAATTCGTAGATCGTAACCGGAAAATTCATGAACCTTACCCCTCTCTTTCCCCCACTCCTTAGTTAAGGAGAGGATGACAAAGGGGACGAGGTAAGACCGGGGATTTCGTACAATGAATAATGATTTGATGCTATTAAATGGCAAGATATACACCATGGATCCCAAGCTTCCCCAAGCTGAAGCTGTGGCGATCAGCGATCATAAGATAATTGCGGTGGGTAAAAATTCGGAGGTGGAGAATCTGGGAAGAAAGAACTTCCAGGTCATAAACCTCGATGGGAAAACCGTTGTACCGGGTTTGATCGATGGGCATACGCATTTTCTTTCCTTTGCTTATCGCCTGAATCGGGCAAACTTAGAGGGGATAAGCTCGCTGGAAAAGCTTTTGTCAGTCATAGAAGATTTCTGCAAAGGTTTAAAGATGGATATTTGGGTAGTTGGTGACGGTTGGGATAAAAACATTTTGGGGGATGAATCGATTTTCAACACAGAACCACTGGACAGAATCTGCCCAAAAAATCCGGTCGCTCTATTGAGCAAAGATCATCATCTGCTGTGGATGAACTCCAAAGCTTTGCAGATGGCGGGTGTGGATGAAAATACAAATGAGCCGGCAGGTGGAAAGATCGAAAGGGACCCGAAGACTAAGAAACCCACCGGGCTTTTGAAAGAGAATGCTATTGGTTTGGTTTGGGGTCAAGTTCCATCCCCTTCGGTACCCATATGCCGGGAGCTGTTCAAAAAGGCTTTGAAGATAGCGAACAGCTATGGATTGACCGGAATCCATAATTTCGAAGACCAGGAGGCACTGCACCTTCTTCAGGATATCATATGGGAGGAGGCTTTAACCTTGAGAGTATCTTTTTGGATCCCAGACGGGGATCTGGATTCGGCCATCTCTGTTGGCATAAAGTCATCTTTCGGAAACGAATTCTTGAGATTCGGAGGAGTGAAATTCTATTGCGATGGAACCTTGGGATCTCAAACCGCTTTGATGTTTGAACCCTATGAAGGTTCCAAAGACAATTTCGGCGTCGAGGTCACCCCATCGGAGGAACTGGCCAAAATGGTCAGGAAAGCAAGCCAGGCGGGGATCGGGTCAGCCATTCATGCCATCGGCGACAAGGGAGTACATAATACACTGAACGCTGTAGAATCTGAAAGGTCCGATCCCGAAGAAAAAAGCAGATTAAGGCATCGGATTGAACACATCCAGCTGCTGAAATCACAGGATATAGAGAGGTTTAGAAAACTTAATATCATTCCCTCGGTCCAGCCCATACATGCCCCTTCGGATAGACATATCGCAGAGAAATACTGGGGCAGCCGTTGTAAACTGGCATATCCCTATAAGACCCTTCTATCCAGTGGGACGCATTTGACTTTTGGTTCGGATGCTCCCATAGAGAGTTTGGATCCACTGAAGGGGATCTATGCTGCGGTTTTACGAAAGAAAGCCGGCGAAGAAGAGAGCTGGAATCCGACCGAACAAGTAAGCGTCGAAGAAGCGGTATTCGCATACACCCAGGCAGCCAGTTATGCTTCGTATGAGGAGAATCTCAAAGGGTCAATTCAAGTTGGGAAATTAGGAGATGTGGTGGTTCTGTCTCAGGATATTTTTGAAATCGACCCGGAGATGATTCCTGAAACGAAAGTGGAGTATACCATCCTTGGGGGTAAAATCGTTTACCAAAGGTGACTTTCTCTTTCCTCCATTTTATCGGATAGCACGATTTCTCACCGATCTAACCGAAAGTAACCAATAGCGCTCCGGCAAAAGCCAAAACTATGGCGACCACCCGGATTAAGTTCACCGGCTCTTTTAGAAACAGAACTGCCAGCAGAAAAACGAAGACGTTAGTGGTTTGATTTAAGGCGGAAGCGATCGATGCCTGGGTATATTTCATCCCCCCGATCCAAATGACCATGGAAAGGTAGGCACCCAGAAAAGATGCCGGGAGCATATAGCACCAGTTTCCCACTGTTAATAGGGATTTCATTATCCTCTGCTTATCAGGAAGGAATAGCAGGAAAATACCGGTACCCAGACCTCCGGCTACAAGGCGCATCTCTATGATCCAGAGAAAAGGAGCCCGATTCAAAAGTGGCTTGAATAACACTACTCCGATGGCTGAAGAAAATATACATAACATACCGAAACCGATTCCACGAAAAAGGTCATGACGGGGAATGCTAATTCTGCCTTGTCTTCGGGTTACCACCACCACTGCCAGTATGATTAAAAACACTCCAAATAACTGAGAACCCCTCATCATTTCACCCAGGAAAAAGAAAGACAGTATTATTATAAGCGGGCTGACGAGACAACTGATGATGGCAGTCAGCTCCGCTCCCAGAAGATTCAAAGTCTTAAAAAGATAAGTGTCGGATATGGCGATTCCCAAAAGACCGCTGGCAAAAACCAAGCATTGATCCTGCAGGGCAACCTTAGGAATTAAAATTATCCCCAAAGCCATCGAGGTGAGAATAAAGAGAGCTAAAGCTAAAACATTCTTGTATAGATTCAAACCCAGCGGGGTGATTTTCTCACCGCTTTTTTTGAAAAGGATAACCGCGGTAGCCCATACCATGGCACAGAGGACAGATAGTATCTCACCCAAGTGTGGAGTATTATTAAGCATGTTAATGTTCTATTGGAAAATCCAGCCCTGCTACAGTACGAGTTGTCATTCGAAACAGGTTGAAAGCTTGGTCATTTATCGATTAAGGCGCGACTCGTCAGGCTCACTGTTAATCGGTTTGGATTGCGGCTCCAGATCGGTAAACCACCATTGAGCTTCGGTTGATGATATGAAACCACAGCCGATACTTTTTCACAAATCTAGTGGGAGTAATTATTTGTAAACAACCCCAAATAAAAGATTAGTCAAACTTCATCATTCCATAATATTTGGTATCATAGGCTATCGGAAACATCCAGTCGGAAGCCTTCCTCTGAATGAACATAAGCATAGGTATGAGATAACATTACGAACAGGAGGACAACAAGACAGTTTCTGGGTTTGAATATGGTTTAACCTCCTCTTAAGGGATTGAGTGGCTAATCTGTTTCAAGCAGACATAAAAAGTAGTTGCTACTCGATTGTCAAGATAAAAAACTAATAAAACCCATCTCCCCTGAGGAAGAAAAAGGGTTGCGGAGAATAAAGCTCATAAAGTCTATACAGAGTGAATTTTCGAATAAGATTTTAGCGTCGGACAGCGGACGATGGACTGCGGACGTGAAGCTGGGAGGGGGTGGGTAACAAATGCCGGAGGCCGGAATCGAACCGGCACGGTGAAGATCACCGAGGGATTTTAAGTCCCTTGCGTCTACCTATTCCGCCACTCCGGCAGCCCGTAGGGTAGTTTATAGTTCACGGTTAACAGTTTATGGTTCCCAGCTTCACCCTACCTTTTGTCTCAACAATTCCCTCTCCCCTCCGGGGAGAGGGCAGGGTGAGGGGGGAATTTATTCGCGTCTAAACTTCATTCTCTTCTTCTTATCAATTTTCTCCGTGGCATATTGAATGATCAGCCGAGGAGCTTGATCTTTCCACTGAAATAAGAAATTTTCCACCTTTTCAGGAGCTTTCTTCCATGCCTCCCTCAAAAGCCAACCCACACCCTGCTGAACCACTTTTTCGGGATCTAAGATCAATTTTCGAGAAAGTTGCAAGGCTTGCGGGACACTTCCACTTTTGGAGAAATCTTTAATCAGTGTCACTGCAGCTGCTCTTCTTTTCCACCGGTAAGGCGAATCTGTCCAGGCTAAGAGATCTTTGAATCCAATCGCCTTATCACTTAAAAACAAATATAGGACACTGTGCGAAGCGACGTCGGAATGTGCCCAGTTGGTGATGTATTTCTCAAACCATTTGCCCACAGTACTAAACAGATTTTTGTTATATTGGTCCCTTAATTTTACCATGAACGTAATGGCGATGTTGGCTTCTTCGTATTTTCCTGTGCTCATCAGGTGTTCGCATAAAGTCAAAAGCTCTTTTTGGCTCATATCTTTCTGGCATTGGACAAACCATTCATCAATTTTTAGATGTAGTTTTTCCCAATCAACGCCATACGCATCGTACCCCTCCTTGAAATACCGCGAATATTTCTTCACATTAACCGGATCCGCATTCGCCTTCAAAAACTTCCGGATGTCACTTTCCATTTTCTGTATCATACCTAATGATTCTCTCCACGAAGAATTAACTGCTTTGGTTGGGTGTTGAGGTGGACTATGAACCACGAACTATGAACCGAATTAAAAAGGCGGCTTCCGGATTTGAACCGGAGAATAGAGGTTTTGCAGACCTCTGCCTTCCCACTTGGCTAAGCCGCCGTAACTTACCCGCCAGAGGCGGGAAATTCTCTTAATTATATAAGGAGAAAACTTCCTCCTTCACCATTTCGGTAAATAACTCTACGCACTTTATTTGAGATTCATATAAATGTGTTTACATTCATACAAATCGCACAGGGAGAATATACTTAAAGCTACTCTTTTGTCAAGCCAAAATTCGTCTCCCAAACTCACACTGATCGTCCCCCTGAATGATCGATTGCTCAAGTGTTACGCGTATAGGTTTACCCAATACCGCTTCAAACCGTTGACCGGTCTTAGTTGTGGACTGTGGACTGTCGACCGTGGACATCATTCATCCGTTTAATCCACTCCCTCCGTTGGTATGAACCATACGGTTCATACCGTTGACAACTTGTCAACCTACTTATCATCCACCACCTCAAAATCCGCATCCACTGCTCCGTCCTTACCTTTGCCTTTACCTCCTTCTTCTTTCTTCTCTTCTTTGGGTGGCTCTTGTGAAGCAGTCTGTTGTTGTGCTCCGGATTGTTTATACATCTGCTCGGCGATCTTGTGGGAGGCTTGCATCAGCTCGTCTATGGAGCGGTTGATTTCATCGGCGCTTTCGCCTTTCATGGCTTGCTTTACTTTTTCGATCTTGTCCTCAATGTTTTTCTTCTCGTCCGAGGATATTTTATCTCCATAATCTCTCAAAGTCTTCTCGGTGGTGTAGATCATCTGGTCGGCTTTGTTCCTGGCTTCGATTACATCCTTTTTCTTCTTATCCTCTTGAGCATGCCCTTCCGCATCCTTCACCATCTTGTTGACTTCCTGTTCGGACAACCCGCTGGAAGCTTGGATTATAATGCTCTGTTCCTTGCCGGTACCCAGGTCCTTAGCAAAGACGTGAACGATGCCGTTGGCATCGATATCAAAGGTTACCTCAATTTGCGGCATACCCCGGGGTGCAGGTGGAATTCCGACCAGATCGAAGCGCCCCAAAGTCCGGTTATCTATCGCCATCTCCCGCTCGCCCTGAAGAACGTGGATGCTCACCGCAGTCTGATTGTCCGCAGCGGTGGAAAATATTTGGCTCTTTTTGGTCGGGATGGTGGTATTTCGCTCGATCAACCTGGTCATTACCCCACCCAGAGTCTCGATACCCAGGGATAGGGGAGTTACGTCCAGCAAGAGCACGTCCTTCACCTCACCGGAAAGGACTGCAGCCTGAATAGCCGCCCCCACTGCCACCACTTCATCCGGATTCACTCCCTTATGTGGTTCCTTACCGAACAAGCTTTTAACCAGTTCCTGAACTTTGGGCATCCGGGTTTGCCCCCCGACCAAAATAACCTCATCAATATCCTGTGGCGAGAGCTTGGCATCCTGCAAAGCTTGTTTACATGGTTGAACCGTTCTCTGAACCAGATCGTCAACTAACTGCTCCAGCTTGGCGCGGCTCAAGGTCAAATCCAAATGCCGGGGACCGCTCGAATCCGCGGTGATAAAGGGTAAGTTGATGTTGGTCTGCATGGTGGTGGATAGCTCGCATTTTGCTTTCTCCGCTGCTTCCTTCAATCGCTGCAACGCCATCCGATCTTTTCTCAGATCGATACCGTATTGTCTCTTGAACTCATCCGCCATCCAGTCTATCACCCGTTGATCGAAATCGTCACCGCCCAGATGAGTATCCCCATTTGTTGCTCTGACTTCAAATACTCCCTCACCTAATTCCAGAATGGAGATATCGAAAGTCCCGCCGCCCAAGTCAAATACTGCGATCTTCTCGTCCTTTTTCTTTTCCAAGCCATAAGCCAATGAAGCGGCAGTCGGTTCGTTGATTATCCTCAAAACCTCCAGACCGGCAATTTTTCCCGCATCTTTGGTGGCTTGCCTTTGGGAGTCGTTGAAATATGCCGGAACTGTGACCACTGCCTGGGTGATTTTCTCTCCCAGATATTCTTCCGCCGCATTCCGCATGAACTGCAGGATCATAGCGGAAATTTCCGGTGGGGAATATTCTTTATCTCCCGCTTTTACCCGCACGTCTCCATTGGGTGCTTCCACGATCTTATAGGGGACTAACTTTTCTTCCGACAAGACCTCATTATGTTTTCTTCCCATGAACCGTTTGATGGAGAAGACGGTATTCTCCGGATTGGTGATGGCTTGTCTTTTTGCCACCTGTCCCACCAGTCTCTCACCGGTTTTGGTGAATGCCACCACCGAAGGTGTGGTTCTCATCCCCTCCGGATTGGGTATCACCTTTGGCTCCCCCGCTTCCATCACCGCCACGCACGAATTGGTCGTTCCCAAATCTATTCCGATTACTTTTGCCATCTTATTTTTTACCTCCTGGTTCAGATTCTAATTTATGGTTATTAACATAAAGGATCCCTTGTCTTCTCTTTACTGGATTGAATCTTGTCGGTTTTGTTGTCGTGGAATTCTAACCAAAAGCTAGCTGCAACTATTGCACCTAAATGCACTCCGTTAAGATTCTGACTTTCTGGAATCTCTGAATTTTTGATTTGTCCATCGCCAAGCAAAAATAAGGCAGTAACTGGATCATTTCTCTTTAACCATACATCAAATTCTTTTGGTATCTCCTGTGGCACTTTTTCTGGATGATTTTTGTACCACCATTTCATAACGAGTTTCTTAACTTTTATAGGATCATTTCCCAAATTTGATATGGTTATAGGAATTTCAAATCCCTGGCTGGAATGACTCGGTCCTTTAACTTGAATATCTAGAAGTGGCATGATCCTTGTCTCGTAATCTCTAACCATGACATCTGCCATTCTCTTTGTTTCATAAGCCATTCTTTTTGTATGTCGCATATAGAAAAATGTGATTAATGCTAAAACCATAGTTACGATAACCAAAGCCCAATTTGCGAAAACCATATAGTTATTTCCTTGTACGATTGATAAGGTGTCCATTACCAACCTTGAATTGTCTATACATACTCATAAAGAGGGACTGTACTTGCAGGACTGGTCGCTGTTTGCAACAATTTTTCAATACGACGGACCGTCTCTGGTTTTAGAAGCACATCTCCGCACACTGAGCAAACTTCTGCTGGGACGTGATCAATAACAATTACCTGTCCCTGATAACGAACTGTATGGGTAATCTTTCGCTCCTCATATTCTCCTGAGCAACCTTCGATACTGCATTTCATTTCTATCATCTCCTCTGAGTTGGTGTTATCCACTTTGGTGATTTTGGTTCATAAACAGTAATGATAATTAATATAGGTGCTTTGGTCGTACAAACAATGTGCAAAGGGCGACCATTTTTTGTAATACCGTGGAGTAAACAACAAGCTCCCCTTCGATGTAAAGGGTAGTTTTCCAGAATCTTCCCTGAAGTAATAGCTTCAAGAACTTGTTCGAAAGTAATATTCTCTTCCACCATTTCTTGGTGGGCATGTTGAGTAATGAGAATGTTTTCTACTGTAGTGTGGATGCGTATTCGTGCTAACTCAACTTCTAACCCATTTTCCTTATTATTACTCATACTCACCCTTTTTAGTATTCACACCATCATAACCCTATTGATTATTTAATCTTCCACCTTTCCTTTTGATACCACAACCTTGGAAGCCCGAAGCAGTCTATCATTCAGCAAATATCCTTTACTGATCTCTTCCATTACCATCCCCTCGTCATATTTATCACTTACTGCCTGGGTTACCGCTTCATGGAAGTTAGGATCAAACGGTTTCCCGATGGCGTCAATCTCTTTTAGACCTTCCTTGTTTAATACGTCTTTCATGTGGGTGTAAATCAACTCCACCCCTTTGTGAAAATTCTCGTAATCGCTTGAGGTTTTGGCGGAGTCCAAAGCCCTCTGGAAATTGTCCAGAGTATCCAAAAGCTGGAGAATCAGCTTCTCGTTGGCGTTCTTTACCAGATAGGAAAATTCCTTGTTGGTCCGTTTCCGGTAATTATCAAACTCGGCTGCCAGCCTCAATAGACGGTCCTCCAGTTCTTTGGTCTCCTCCTCACTCTTAGCTAGCCGCTCATTTAGTAACTCGATTTCCGTTTCCGGTTTGGAAGGCTGTTCTTCTTTCTCTATGACCTCTCCTGCGGAGAGTTCCGTATCCGGTATCTGTTCTTCTTTTTGATTTTCTTTTGGATGTTTTTCCTCAGTCAATATTAATCATTCCTCCTTCGAATGCGTCATCAGCAAAAATATATTAGAATTTAGAATATTCTTGAGAAAACTGAGAATGATAAAGTTTCTTAAGAACTGTTTCGTGGTTCCTATTTTATTAATACAGTAACGGTTTGATTAAGAGTTGTTGAAAGATTCTCGGTTTACTTGGAAAGAACCTCACTCAAACGCTTAGCGGTGTATTCCACCAGAGAAACCAGCTTGGAATATTTCATCCGGGTCGGCCCGATTATTCCAATCGTCCCTTTGACCTTTCCGGCACGATAGGGGGAGGTCACCAGGCTGCATGACTGTATCTCTCCCCGTTCGATTTCCTTCCCGATGGTGATGGTGATTCCCTCTTTGATCCCCTGCGACGAGATGAGCGCAGATAACAGCTTCTTTTCTTCCAGCACCTTAATCAAACCTTTTAGTTTTTCCCGGTCCTTGAATTCGGGTTGATCCAGGATGTTGGTGGTTCCCCCCAGATGCATCTCCTCCGTTTCGGTGAAGTTCAAAAGGCTCTCGGCGGAATCCAAAAATATCTTTATCAGCCGGGGATCGGCACTGGAAGCTTCCTTTAAACGCAGATCCATCGAATCCTTGATTTCGCCCAGAGTCAATCCGCACAGTCTTTCGTTCAAAACATTAGCAGTTTTCTCCACCTGCTCGGTGTTTAAGTTGGATTCAGCTTCCAGCAGAACGGTTCTCACCAATCCGTGCTTGACCGCCAAAACCACCAGAATCTTTTTGTCCGCCACCGGTATCAGATCTATGCGGGTCAGAATGCCTTTGTCGAAGCGGGGGGAGATGGTGATCCCTAACTGCTTGCTGACTGCCGCCAACATCCGGCTGGTCTGCTCCAGGATGTCTTCCACCGCAGCATAATCCGGATGGATTTCCCTTCTGATCTGATCCTCCTCCAAAGAAGATAGGGCTTCCCGTTCCATCACGCTGTCCACGTACACCCGGTAACCCTTGTCGGTGGGGATCCGACCGGCGGAGGTATGCGGCTGGGTGACCAGACCCATCTCTTCCAAATCCTGCATGGTATTCCGGACCGTAGCGGGACTTATTCCCAAAGAGAATTTTTGTGCCACCACCCGTGAGCCTACCGGCTCCGCCGTGGTTACATAATAATCGATCAAAGACTGTAGAATAAGTTTCTCTCTTTCGGATAAATTGTCGAAAGCCATATTCGCCTTTGTATTTCTTCACGACAAATGTCGGACTGGACTAACCCATTGAAAAATTAAGCTATTAACGATAAATTGTCAAGGATTTTGATATATCATATCTGGGTTCTTAGCAAATATTCGCAAGTTTGACTTGCTTCATTTGCATCTTTATTTAACTTTATCTGGTAAAATAATGAGTGCTTTTAAAAATATTTTTTTCTGAGATGACTATAAGAACTCACTTCAAAAAAATTATCTCAGCCAGCCGTCGGGTGGATTTGGTAGCTTTCTACCCGGATTATATGGTGGAGAAACTGGAGGAGATCGGGACGGAGAACATCCACACCCTGGTCATTTGGACCAAAAATCCCCGAAACATGTTGTTTCATTCTAAATTGAACCGGGTTTTGGAAAAATTAGACCAGATATATGTTCTTTTGACCGTCACCGGTTTGGGAGGATCGCCATTAGAACCCCGTGCTCCTTCGGTAGATCAGGTTTTCCAGTACCTTCCTGCGATTATCGATTTCATTGGCTCTTCCCGGAGATTGGCAATCCGATACGATCCGTTGATAGATGTTCTTTATCAGGGGAATGAGCGTTTATGTAATCTGGATATTATTAAGTTTTCAGACATTCTGAATCGAGCTCACTTTTTAGGGGTAGAGAGAGTCATTGTCTCTTATGTGACTCTTTATCGGAAAGTAATAAAGAGGCTCAAAGCCAATAATTTTGATGTCTTGGAGCATCCTCTGGAAGAAATCGCCGATTTTATTCAGAATCAGATGATACCTCAAGTGGAAAAGTTAGGAATGAAACTTTCCACTTGCGTACTCCCCAATTTAACCCAAAAAGGTTGTATTGACGCGAGAACTTTAATTGAAATGCACCCATTGACAATACCTTGCTCTCAAGCTAAGGATAAGATCCAGAGAGGGGAATGTCACTGCACTAAATCCTTTGATATCGGACAGTGGTTTTCATGTTATCATGGCTGTGTTTATTGTTATGGGAATCCGGTTAAGGAATGAATAAGGAATTTCAACGCAAGCTGTATTTGAAGGGCAGCTTTGATACCGTAGTCTCTTGCGTTGAACTTAATACCTTGATAAATATATGATTATAGATATGAGTTAAGAGAATATGTAATCATTCCTTACGCAAGAAGTTGCGTTAAGATAATTTATCATGGCGTAGCACTTATATCTGCAGGTTGTAATAATAAGAATAACAATAACTTGCGTTTGACAAGAAAAGAAGCTCGCTTTTTAAATACATTGGCATAGAATTTGAATTAGCAACAGTGTGTCATTCCCTTTCTTCACTTCTAAACTCCCCTAAGCTTTGTCCGCTTAAGATGAGGGCGGGCGGACAAAGCTCTTTTTTATGAGTTTTTTAGAATTAATTATACTTCTGTACATTTCAACTCTTTAGTACAGAGGTTAGGGAACCCCAGATCAGCATATGCCATCAACTTCAGTTGTTTTACCTTTGAGATAAAATCGAGCAAAATTATGTCGATGATAATTAAAGGGGGGGGGTATAGCTGTGTAATCTATTCTTAGTTATCAAAAGGTTTATTCTAATCCTGTCCCCGGTTAGAAAATAGTTCAAGAAAAGTAAATATTATTTAACCTGATTGATTAACAGTATCGATATATGGAAACCATGACCAAACCAAATTATGCCGATGTGCTCAAGAAGATGAATGGAGCTATCCGGGTATTGGAGATGTACCCTCAGGACCACCCCGCCATCCACCTGGCAATAGAAAAGCCTTTTTCTGCTTTGCAGGAGATATTTAAGGAGGTGGATCATCTCACCATAAGCCAAACCGAAGACAGAATCATCATCAATGGAACCGGCATTGAAGGCGCTTCCCTTCCCGAAAGATTACTGCAGGAGTTCAAAAACGAGAACATCAATAGCATCAATATCAGCAAGGGATTAGGAGAAGATGAGTTCAGTAGTTTTTTGAGTTTTTTTGTTAAGCCAGTCGGAAAAGAGGTCCCTTCGAAAAGCCTGCCTGAGTTTCTAAAGGAAAAAGATATCCATTCCATCCGGGTGGACCAGTTTCATTATGAGCTGGTTTCCGAAAATGAGGTAGTGGTGGCCAACGAGGTACTGCAGGGGGCTGAGCTGAAAACGCAGATTTCCAAGATCATCCGGGACAATCCCGGTTTGGTGAGAGGCCTCCTCTTGAATAAATCCACCCAAAAGGAGGGTATCGAAGGGAAATTCGGTTCGGAGGTAGATCTCAATTGGCTGTCGGGACAGATCAAGGATCAGATAAAGGAGCTTTCGGATGACGATCTTCTAAACCTTCTGGCATCTGGTTTGGAGAAGAATTTGACGAAATTCGAATTGTTTGAACCCGACTCGACACTTAATGAAATGGTGAATTTGGTATTCAAGCTGTTGGAGGATAAGGATAAAAGGAAACTATTGCCCCAGATAAAGAATATGCTTTCTGAGCGGGGTCTACTGGAGAAAAAACATCTCGATTACATCTTCGATGAAAGATGGCTAAAGAGCCAGGCGGTCTTGGATGAGCTGGCTGGCATGATAGAAAATCTCGGTACTCAGGAGGTAGATTCGGAGAGGTTCATGTTTTTGTGGAGCCGGGTAAACAGTACCCAAGAGAACGAGATAAAAACTTACGTTGTAGATATGCTCCTTTCCCAGCTATATTCCGAAAATCTCCAGTCTCGTAATCTGGCTTTAGATTTCTTAAAAATAGGATTGATCCAATTCGTTAAAGAGGATACCGGGTTTGGTTTTAATTACCTTACGCAAAGGTTATCAGAAAGGATTAAAGATCAAAATCTGCCAGCTTCGATTTTCCAAGGTTGCGGGGAGCTTCTGAAAATCATTTTGGCGGAAAAGATAAAAAGAGAGGAGTTAAAAGAAACTCTGCCAATACTCGTGGAATTCAATAACCGTCTCAGTTCGGGGATATTATATCCGGCTGGGGTAGAGGAGGTGGCTTCAGCTTTTATTCGATATGTCACAGATGAACAGACCCTCTTTTTTCTCACCCGTCTTTTAAAAGAGGGTATCCCCATGCCCACTATCAAGCTGGTGGAGGAGATACTGGAATCTATGGATAAAGACAGGGTAGCCGAAAAACTCTTGGAGATTTGCACCTCCCCGGACAGAGCCACCCGAATGAGCACCTTAAGGGTGTTGAACCGCCTGGGGAGTTGTTCGGTATCCGCCATCTCATCCCTGCTATCAACTGACGTGACTTTCGTTCGTGAAAAAGAAAGCGGGCACTTAGTCGATGATGCATGGTACAAGATACGAAACGCCATTTATGTTTTAAGTAATGTTCCAGATGAAGAAAGTGTACTGGTTTTGTCCCGCCTTAAAAACGACCCGGACATCAGGGTGAGAATGGAGGTGGCCAAGGCTTTGGAGAAGATCGGAGGAACAGAATCAGTAAAGGTTCTATTGACCTTTTTAGACGATTCCGAAGATGAAGTGCGAAAATGTGTTATCGCCTCTTTAGGTATACTAAGCGATAAGAGCTGCCTAGGACCACTGTTAGAACATTTTCGGTTCAATCCCCATGATAGACTTCCAGCTCTTTTGGCAATCGGGAAGATCGGTGGAGGCGAGCCGACAGAAGAGGAAAGCTATAATCGCTCCATTCAGTTTCTGCTGGGTCTTCTTTCGGAAGAGGATGTGACAATAAAACAGCTGCAGTCCAAACCAAGGGATGAGATTCAGATAATGGCATTGAACATTCTCGGGAAAATAGGTTCCGCTAAATCTGTAGTGGAGATCGAAAAATTCATAAAGAATAAGAAGAGAGGATTGAAGGGATTACTGGTAAACGATCGGTTGATAGAATCTGCCCGTCGGGCATTAACTTCAATTAAAAGCAAAAGGATCCGCGACTCTGCCAAAAAACCGAACGCAGAACCCCTGGAAATGGAAATCATAAAATGAATATACCGGTCGGATGCAGTCTGGTTTAATAAAACCAAAGAGATAAGGATCAAATATATCTTAGATCATCCGACCCTGTCACGGTAATTCCACCCTCTCAGATGGAAACTTCTACACCCCCGTCTTTGGCATCGTATAAAAGAATGCTAGCTTCTGGTTCTGCCATCTTGATTTTTACGGTGTCGTTGATTATTTTCGTAACATGAAAAAATTCTATTTCTTTATCGCCTTTCTTCTTTTGTGCTACGGTACCTCCAGGGGGCAATACTATTTCGGGAAAAATAAGGTCCAGTATACCAATTTCGACTGGCAGGTTTTAACCACCCGGCATTTTGAGATATATTTCTATACCGAAGAGGAGGAGTTGGCCGAAATAGCAGCCAGCTGTGCGGAAAAAAGCTACCTGTTTTTGGAAAACAAGTTTAATCATCGCATCACCCGGAAGATTCCCTTAATCATCTACAGCTCATCCAACTATTTTGCGCAGACCAACATCATCCCCTCCCTTTTACCCGAAAACGTAGCAGGCTTCACCGAATACATGAAGGGACGGATGGTCATCCCCTTTGATGGCTCATATTCCCGGTTTGCCCGGGTGATACAACACGAGCTGGTTCACACTTTTATTCTGCAGAAACTACCCTATGTGATGAAAGCCCATAGGAAATTCAATTATTCCGGGCTCCCCTTATGGTTTGAAGAGGGATTGGCGGAACACTGGTCCAGAGAATGGGACAGTGAGGCGGACATGATGATCCGGGACCTGGTCATTTCCGGCAAGTTTCTGCACCTAAACGACATTTATCAGGTATATGGAACTTATCTGATGTACAAGATCGGAGAAGCGTTTTGTGATCATCTGGAAAGCCAGTTCGGAGACGATAAGATCGGGCTGTTATTTGACAACTATTGGAAAGCCGACAATTTCGAAGGGGTCTTCCGACTCACTTTGAATCAAGACTTAAAAAAAGTTTGGGTTAATTGGGAATACTCGCTTAAGAAAAAGTATTTTCCCGTCATAGAAACGAAAGATCTTCCAGATCATGTTTCCACCCCCCTTACCTATGAGGGGATAAACGTTAAGCCCGAACCGGTTTTCGTATCTGATCCTGAAAATCCAAATAGTAAACAGGAATGGGTGGTGTTCAAGTCGAATAAATTGGGATATTCCTCAATCAGTATGATGTCTCCGGAGGGGGAAAAGAAGAAATCGATAACTTTGGTCAAGGGGGAAAGATCCCCCCGGTTTGAATCCCTGCATCTTTTGAAGAGCAAGCTCGGAGTGTCCCGCGAAGGCCAGGTCTCTTTTATCTCCAAAAGTCAGGAAAACGATGTAATTTATATATATGACGTGAGGCGACGAAAAATCATTAATAAAAGGGAATTTCGCGAACTAGTTGAATTGTCTTCACCCACTTGGTCTCCGGACGGTAAGCAGGTGGCTTTCGTGGGTACAGCCAAAAATGGATTCTCCGATCTGTATATCAGCGATTTTTCTTCTGGATTGAAACCGGATGAAGATAAATCGCTGACAGCTCTGACTCAAGATATATACGAGGAGCGTAATCCCAGCTGGTCACCGGAGGGAAAGAGAATTGTCTTTTCTTCGGATCGGGGACAAACGGGGGAGAAGGGTTTCTTGAATCTTTTCATTTTCGACCTCACCATCCGGGAAATCACACCCTTGACCTACGGTGCACAAAATGATTTAACCCCAGATTGGTCAGGGGATGGCAAGAGTATAATATTTTCTTCGGACAGAAGCGGATCATATGAGCTTTACCTTTTGTCCTACAACCCGGATGATGATTCCACCTGGCTGCCGAATGAGGGGACGGTTGCAGACTCTTTGCCATTTCTTCAACCACCATTCAGAAGTACCAGTGCTACCCAGCTTACCTCTTTTTTAACCGGTGCGTTTGATCCCAGTTTTTCCCGGGATGATAAGACGATCTATTTCACCGCCTATGAAGACTACTCCTATCAGATAAATAAATTCAATTTGGATGGCAAAAACGCAGGATCTACCTTTTTCACAGTGCCGGAAAGCTCAATCGTATCCTCCACCTCTACAGCATGGTTACCCCATAAGATAGAGGGGGGGGAGAAAAGCGGAACGGTGAAATACCGAAACCGGTTCTCTTTCGATATAGCTCAATCGGCTATCTCGTATGATGCGGTTTACGGTACGGTGGGGGGATTTCAGGCCGCATTCACCGACATGCTGGGTAATCATCAGTATTTCTTCCTGCTGGGGAATAATGCTCAAACCAGCAAGGATTTCCTCTCCAGTTTCAACGTGGGGGTGACTTATATAAACAGAACTCACCGCTTGAATTACGGGTACGGACTTTATCATCTCAAGGATGAATATTACGATGAGTTTTACGGTTTCTACACGGAAAGACAATACGGGGGTTTGGCTCTGGTAAGTTATCCTCTGTCAAAATTCAAAAGAATAGATGCCAGTTTTTTCTTAAGGCAGTCTGAGAAAGATATTTATATAGAGACCAAAGCCCGGGAAGCGCTCCTCTCTACCACTTACCTCTCCTGGATCTGGGATACCAGTATCTGGGATTATGTAGGACCCATTGACGGCACCAGGTTCAATTTCACCCTGGGCCTTACCCTGGATCTGAATAAGGGGTACGCCTATAATAAGCTGGTTCTGGGTGATTTCAGAAAATACATAAGGATAAGGAAAAACAGCTGCTTTGCCACCAGGATCATGAGTTTCTCCTCCAGCGGTAAAGAGCCGCAAAGGCTTTACCTGGGAGGGAGCTGGTCTTTGAGAGGGTATGATCGGCAGGCGTTCTACGGACGGCATGTGGTTCTGTTGAGCAACGAGCTGCGTTATCCCCTGATCGACAACCTATCCGTCGGTTTCCCTTTCGGTAAGGTATCTTTATCGGCCATCCGGGGAGCCTTGTTCTTCGACGCGGGCAATGCCTGGGAAGACAGATTCGACCAGTTGTACGGCAGTTTCGGAATCGGAGCCAGAATAAGTTTGGGTTACGTGGTGGTTCTTAGATTTGATTTCTCCCGGCAGACCGACTTTAAAAAGATCAGTTCCCATACCGATTTTGATTTCTTTTTCGGGTGGAATTTCTAATGCATAGAAAGCTCGTTTTGGTTTATTCTCTTTCGGTGCTGACGCTTTTGATGGCTTGTGCCGGCAGCTTTAAACTAAAGACAATCGGATCGTCCGGTTCCTCCAGTTGGGCAAACTTCCGGGGGGACGTTCATAATACCGCCTTCGTATCTCAAAACATCCCCACACCGGATAAGCTTCTATGGAAATACGACATGGGAAGAGCGGTAAAATCGACTCCCATCCTAATAGATGGAATGCTGGTGATAGGTTCTTTGGACAAAAGACTGAATTTTATTGAGGCGTCGTCGGGAAAGGAAATTGGATATTACAAGGTTTCCTCCTCGGTCTCCACCTCTGCCTGCGGGGAAGGCGGAAGAGTTTACTTCGCCTGGGATAATTTGAAGGATAACTTTTATGCTTTGAATCTTCAGCAGAAACGGGTACAATGGAAAAAAAGGATTGGAAACATTTCTGCATCCCCAATGCTGTGGGAGAATAGCATCTTCGTTGGTACAGGTGCAGGGACCATGTGGGCTTTGGATAAAACCACCGGCCAAACCATTTGGCAGTTTGGAGTCCAGAATTCTATATTCTCCACCCCCGTTTGTTTAGAAGATTCAATGATAGCGGGGGATGATTCTGCCTCATATAATCCGGATCAAAAGGTGATCTATTTTGGCTCAATTGGTGGGTATTTGTATGCGCTAAAGGCACGAAACGGAGAGTCGATTTGGAAATTCCAGGCAGGAGGTGGCATCTATTCTTCTCCCTCGGCTGATAATGAGATGATCTTCTTCAGCTCAGTGGATGGAAATCTATATGCCTTGAATTCCAACGACGGTTCGCTGGTATGGAAATTAAAAACCGAAGCAGAAATATATTCCTCGCCTGCAGTTACGGACAGCCTGGTATACATCGGCTCCAACGATTATTGCATGTATGCAGTCAAACTAAGAACCGGCGAACTGGGCTGGAAATTTAAGACCGAGGGATTGGTTCACTCCTCTCCCATTGCGATTGGAGATAAATTGTTTTTTGGTTCGTTCGACGGTAATTTTTACGCTCTGAATCGTTTCACCGGCGAGCTTTTGTGGAAATATCAGACCGATGGCATGATCTCCGCATCTCCGGCTTATTATGACGGAAAGATCTATATAGGCTCGGAAAATGGGTATTTATATTGCTTCGGCAAATAGCCTCTTTGTTGCGATAAGGGAACAGGGATTAGTTAGGTGAAAGAAGAATTCAAAAACAAGATATGAAATTGCCTCGTAATATTCGAAATTCCACGATTCAGAAAACGTATGATAATTACCTATTCCATTTTTTATTGATTTCATCACGTAGATATTTGATAATGTCGAGGAGATCAATCCTTAATTTAATCATATAACTCGGAGTTTTATGATTCTGCTTCTGGTAATGGACGGTTATGGAATTAATTCGCATAAGGAGGGGAATGCTATAGCCTTGGCCAAAAAACCCAATCTGGACAGGATCTTTTCCGAATATCCTTACACCACTTTGAGCGCTTCCGGTCTGAACGTGGGTCTGCCGGAGGGGCAGATGGGAAACAGCGAGGTGGGACATCTGAATTTGGGTGCAGGGAGGGTGGTCTATCAGGAGATCACCCGGATCGACCAGGCGATAAAAGATAAAACCTTCTTCCAAAACTCCATTTTGATAGAGGCAATGGAGATGGCAAAGAAAAGAGGTGTCGGTCTTCAACTTATGGGTTTGGTGTCAGATGGGGGGGTACATAGCTCTCTAAATCATTTGTATGCTCTGCTTAAATTAGCTAAGGAGAGGAAAGTTGAAAAGGTTCTTGTGCATGCATTTATGGACGGAAGAGATACCTCTCCAACTGCTGGTGTTGGCTATCTGGAGGGACTTCTCGAAAAATTCAAAGAGATCGGAGTGGGAAAATTGGCAACCGTGGCGGGAAGATATTATGCCATGGACCGGGACAAGAGATGGGAACGGCTGGAGAAAGCTTACCGGGCAATGGTTTCTGGGGAAGGGCCCAAGACCAACGATGTGATATCCACCATGAAGAAATCTTATGAAGGTAAAGTAACTGACGAATTTATCATTCCTCTGGTGGTAAACCAGGATGATGATTATGTTTCTAGTAGGATTAAGAAAAATGACGTGGGGATTTTCTTCAATTTCCGGGCTGATCGTGCGCGTGAGCTTTCCTGGGCACTTACTGACGAGAATTTCAAGGAATTCACCCGACCGGATAACCTGACCATCGATCTTGTAAATATGACTCTTTATGACGAGAAGCTGAAATGTAAGATCGCTTTTCCGCCCATCAAGCTTACCCATATACTGGGGGAGGTATTGTCCAAGAGGGGGATGAAGCAGCTGCGCATCGCGGAAACCGAAAAATATGCCCATGTGACGTTTTTCTTCAACGGGGGGGAGGAGATACCATTTCCTGGAGAAGACAGGATTTTAATCCATTCCCCCAAGGTTGCTACTTATGATTTGAAGCCGGAGATGAGCGCATTTGAGGTGACCGAAACGGTGGTCAAGGAGATAAAATTGAAGAAATACGACTTTGTACTCCTTAATTATGCCAATCCGGATATGGTCGGACATACCGGTATCATTCCGGCTGCGGTGAAAGCTGTCGAGGCAATGGACAAATGCATAGGAGAGGTGATCTCGACGGTCAAAGAGGTGGGGGGGGTGGCTATGGTTACTGCGGATCATGGAAATGCCGACCAGATGATCGAACCGTCCAACGGAGAGGTATTCACCGCACACTCCACCAATCCGGTTCCTTTTGCTTTGGTGATGGATCATTTCAAAGGAAAGTTAAGATCAAGCGGAAAACTCGCCGACGTGGCACCAACTATCCTTCATCTGATGAATATAGAAAAACCGAAAGAGATGGAAGGGGATAATCTTATAATTAAGGTTTAAGGAGAAAAGTGTAAGGTTTAAGCTAACACCTAACACCTAATACCTAATACCTTTAACCTTAAACTTCAAACGCATTTTAAATAGGGGAAAGCATGAAAGAAGAAATCAAGCAAATCCTATGGGTGGATGACGAGATCGACCAGTTGAAATCGCAAATCATCTTTCTTCAATCCAAAGGTTATCAGGTGACCGAAGCGTCGAACGGGGAGGATGCGGTGGCACTGGTAGGGAAAAAGAATTTCGATCTTGTGCTTTTGGATGAGATGATGCCGGGAAAGGACGGATTAACCACTTTGGAGGAGATCAAGGAAAAAAGCCCGCATCTGCCGGTGATCATGGTGACCAAATCCGAAGAGGAGAACTTAATGGAACAGGCCATCGGCCAGAAGATCGACGACTATCTGACCAAACCGGTCAATCCCAGCCAGGTTCTTTCCGCTGCCAAAAAGATATTGGACACTAGAAAGATCAGAGTCCAACGTATGGCTCAGGAGTATGCAAAAGCTTCAGCCAAAATCCGGTCTGCTCTATTTGGTCCGCTCTCCTGGAGGGAGTGGATCGACGTCCACCAAACCCTCTGCGAGTGGGATTTAGAGATAGATAATTTTGGCGATCCGGATTTGAGGCAGTCTCATCAGGGGCAAAGAAGGGAATGTAACATCGAGTTCGCCAAATACATAGAGGATGTTTATCTTAGATGGCTGGCGAAGGAAAACCCGCCTCCGCTTTCGGTGGATATGGTGAAGCAGTATCTTTTCCCTCTTTTTTCGAAAACCAAGAGAGTGGTTTTCATAGTGATGGACTGCATGCGGCTGGATCAATGGCTGACCATCGAGCCGATGCTGGATGAATATTTTCATATAAAGAGGGATTACTACTATTCCATTCTCCCTACCGCCACCCCTTATTCGCGTAATGCCATCTTCAGCGGGCTTTTCCCGTTGGAACATGCCCAGAAGTATCCGGAGCTTTGGAAGGCAGGCACCACCGATGACTCTAGCCGGAACAGATATGAACACCAGTTGATGGATCATCAGCTCAAGAAACTGGGGGTTCTGCTTAAATCGGACACCAAATACGTGAAGGTACTGGATGCAGCGGAGGGGGAGTATCTTGCCAAGAAGATATCGTCCTACAAAGACACTTCACTTCTCTCCATCGTATTCAATTTTCTGGACATTCTAGCGCATGGCAGATCCCAATCTGAGATTCTGAAGGAGATAACCCCGGACGAATCCGCCTATCGCTCCCTGACCCGACCCTGGTTTATACATTCCTCTTTTTTCAAGGTTTTGCAGTATCTTTCCGCTCAGGATTGCATGGTGGTTTTGACCTCCGACCACGGGAGCGTTTTGGGTAGCCGGGGGACTATCGCCTTGGGCAAAAAAGATACCTCCACCAATCTGCGATACAAGTATGGGGATCATTTAAACTGCAATCCCAAAGAGGCTCTTTTGATAAAGGACCCGCCGCAATACAAGCTTCCGCGCTATAACATGTCCACTACGTACATTATCGCCAAGGAGGATTTTTATTTCGTTTATCCCACAAGTTACAACGAGTACGAGAAAGAGTATAAAAACAGCTTCCAGCACGGTGGAATCTCTTTGGAAGAGATGATCCTGCCAGTGGTTACTTTAACCCCAAAGAGATAAACAAAAATTATGGGTCGTAGGGCGGGCAAACCTGCCCGTCCGGGTTTAGCGGGGCTGGGAGCCCCGCCTACGAGAGTAAGATGAAATCAGCACGCAGTCGTCTGATGTTTGTATCTACAAGTGAAACCCACCCTAATCCTCCTCTATCAGGGAAGGAATTTTAATTCCTCCAATATTATATAGGATATTTCACTTTTTTCCTTCTTCCTTTTTCCAATATCCTTGCCGTTACATATTTCGTTTTACCTTTTTCACTTTATATCGTATATTTGCCAAGTGATTATGGTAAGCCAGAAGACCAAAAGTCCAGAAGAAACCAAAAGTTTCGGAAAAGACTTATCCAGGAAGCTCGAACCCGGCTCGGTGGTGGCTCTGATAGGTCCCTTGGGCAGCGGAAAAACCGTTTTGGTGCAGGGAATCTGCACCGGGTTAGGGGTGGAGAAGACGGTTACCAGCCCCACCTTTGTGATCATCAACGAGTATCCCGGCAGCTTGAACAAGTCTCTCATCTGGGTGTATCATTTTGATTTGTATCGCCTGGAGAATGTGGATGAATTTCTAAGATTGGGTTATGAGGAATACTTTTATGGCAAAGGGGTGACTCTGATTGAATGGGCGGAGAAGATAAAGGAATTTCTGCCAAAAAAGAGGATGGAGATAAATCTTAAGATTCTTTCGGAAAGCGAAAGAGAAATTTGCATTGAAAATTTCTAAACCTTACCCCCCTATATCCCCCTCTCCATAGCAAGGAGAGGGGTTCACCCTGAAGGGGACTGTTGGGGGGAAAGGTAAAACAAACCATGAAAATATTAGGCATAGACACCTCCACCATGACCGCCAGCGTGGGCATTATCGAAGATGAGGAGGTCTTGATCGATTTGAAGTATGACGTGAAGATCACCTACTCCGAGGTGCTTCTGTCATCCATCGATCTGGTTTTGAAAACAGTGGAGCTGGAAGTGGAGAAGTTGGACGGGTTCGCCATATCCATCGGTCCCGGCTCTTTTACCGGCTTGAGGATCGGATTGTCCACGGTAAAAGGATTGTGTTTCGCATCCGGAAAACCCTTGGCCTGCGTCCCCAGCTTGGATGCTTTGGCTTCGCTATCCCTTTTCTGCCGGTATCCGGTGGTACCGCTTTTAGATGCCAAGAAAAACCAGGTGTATGCAGCCATCTATGATACCAGTCGGGGAGAATTGAAAAGAAAAGGTGGATATTTAGTTGTTGACATAGAGGAATTAATTAAGAATATTTCCTCGAAGACTTTGTTCGTCGGTCCGGGTGCTAAGGTCTATGAAAGGGATTTGATCCATTTCCTGGGAGATAAAGCCCATTTCGCACCAAATGAGCAGTCCCTTCCCAGCGGAGCTTGCGTGGCTCGCATAGGTCTAAGCAAGATAATCTCCGGTCAGGTGGAAGACATAACGGATTTGGAACCGATGTATCTCAGGAAGTCCGAGGCAGAGCTGAAATTCAGAAATGTTAAAAGAGCTTGATCAGATTACCATTCAGAGAATGACCGATGAGGATTTAGACGAGGTGGTAGAGCTGGAGAAGATCTGTTTCTCCGATCCATGGAACCGGAAATGCTTCGAGGAGGAGCTGGAGCACCAGTTCTGCATACCGCTGGTGGTCAGGTTGGATCATAAGATCGTCGGCTATGCCTGTCTTTGGCACATGGACGAACAGATGGAGATAGCCAATTTTGCCGTATCACCCGAATTCAGGAGAAGGGGTATCGGCCGCAGGTTGATGGAGGAGGTGCTTTTGGAATCAGGGGAAAAGGGATGCACCAGTGTGATCTTGAGCGTCAGGGAATCCAACCTACCGGCGAAAAATCTTTACAAGGAATTCGGATATGTAAAGGTGGGAAGAAGAAAACGGTACTATCGATATCCGGATGAAGATGCAGTGATTATGGCAAAGGAGCTTTGAGGAAAACCAGAACGGTTTTCGAAGTTCATTTTCGGTTGCAAAACTCGCATTGATGATCGAAGCTTCGTGATCGAAATTCGAAAGAACAAAACAGGCATCTGATTGATTAGCGTCGGTTATTAAACCTGATAAAAACAGACTGGAAAAATCATGGAGTGGTTTAAAAAAGCCAAAGAGGGTCTGGTTCCCCAGAGAAGAAAGGATATCCCGGACGGCATCTGGGTTAAATGCGATTCATGCGGGGAGATCATCTACAGAAAAGAGCTGGAGAAGAACCTGTGGATCTGCTCCAAGTGCGATTATCATTTCCGGATCAACAGCAAGGATTACATGAATCTGATCCTGGACGGAGGGGAATTGGTGGAATATGATGCGAACCTGGAAGCCACCGATCCACTGGAGTTCAAAGATTCCAAGAGATATCCCGACCGGATAAAAGATTCTCAGAGGAAGACCAATCTCAACGATGCCATCGTAGCCGGGATCGGAAAGATTGATGGACGGGAGGTAAGCTTTGCCGTGATGGATTTCGGATTCATCGGGGGGAGCATGGGATCGGTGGTAGGGGAGAAGGTCGCCCGGGCTATAGAAAGAGCATTGGACCAGCGAATCCCCCTGGTGATCATCTCCTGCTCCGGGGGTGCCAGAATGCAGGAGGGAATCCTCTCGCTGATGCAGATGGCAAAAACCTCCGCTCTTTTAGCCAAGTTATACAATCACAATATCCCCTTCATCTCGGTTCTGACTAACCCCACCACTGCCGGGGTGATGGCAAGCTACGCCTCCCTGGGGGATGTGATAATCGCCGAACCAAAGGCGCTATTAGGGTTTGCCGGTCCCAGGGTGATTCAGCAAACCATAAAACAAGACCTCCCGCCCGGTTTTCAAAGCTCGGAGTTTTTCTTGGAACACGGCTTTTTGGATTTGATCTCCCACCGCCAGGATTTGAAAAAGAACATCTCCTTGATTGTGGAATATCTTTCTTAATACTAAATTCCCGCTCTATTACCACAAGAGCTACAGAAATACTAGATCAATACTAAATTATCCCCTCGTTCATACAAGCAATTTAGGATTATCCTTACCACTATCACTCAAAAACCCGGGTAACAGTCCTATATTTATGTTCTCTTGGAGAAACCACGCTATTTTGTCTTGACAGATAAACTGCAATGATTATAATACAATTAGACAGGATTGGGAAAACGGGCAAATTCACAATCGCAAGTTGAGTTGGTTCAATAGTATTCTGGGCTGTGAGAAAAACATCCATCAGAAAATGGGATCTTAGATTGGCGGATTAGCCAAAATAACTGAATAATTCACAGAGTGTAACTTTCAACCCAAAACCAGGAGGTAACTCCAAAATGAAAGTAAAACTTTTTGTTTTGTTATTGAGTTTGACTTTCTTATTGGTCATACCAGGGCTGGCGCTGGCACAATACGGTTCGATATCAGGAATAGTTGCCGATGCACAGACTGGTCTTCCCATTATCGGAGCTCATGTAATGGCAAGAGGCGATAGCTGTCATGGTGGTGGATACGGAGGTGATATGACCGACAGCACAGGATACTATATCATCCAGCATCTTCCTCATGGAGCTTATGTGGTCTCTGCTTCCGCTTACGGATATGCGAACGAGGTTTATCCTGAATCAGTAATTGTGGTAGCAGATCAGAACACTCCTAACATCGATTTTGCCCTCACCCCAGAAGGGGGTGGAGGAACCGGTTCGATTTCGGGTAGAGTAACCGATGCAGAAACCGGTCTACCCATTGCCATGGCTCATGTCTGGGCGCAGGGAGACAGTGGGCATCATCATTGCGGTGGTGGAGAGGCATGGACGGATACTGGTGGATACTATATTATACAAAACCTTACCCCTCGACAATACCTGGTAGGAGTGTATAAGTGTGGTTATCAAGATCAGGTTTATCCAAATTTGGTCACCGTTTTGGAAGGGCAGAATACGCCCGATATAAATTTCGCTCTTGGCTCATTAGGTGAGCAGGGATTGATTTCCGGGACAATCACCGACCAGGTAACCGGTGAACCAATCAGGTGGGCTCATGTTTGGGCGCATGGAGAGTTTGGTCACGGTCAAGCTCATACCGATTCTCTAGGTCAATATACCATCTCCCATCTCTATCCGGGAAGTTATTACGTAACCGCCTGGGCATTTGGCTATTATCCTGGAGATTATCCCGATACGGTGATCGTTCTCGAAGGACAAAACACTCCAGGCATCGACTTCGCTTTAGTTCCTTACGGCAACCCAGCCAACGGTATTATAGCCGGACAGGTGTTGGATGACAGCACACTCGCTCCTATCCCTTATGCCGTTGTTTTTGCAGTCTCTACGAACGGAAGATGGGGCTGTGATCTGGCAGATTCAACCGGAGCTTATCTGATTTCGGGATTAGCAGCGGGCGAATATTACGTACATGCATGTGCCCCGGGATATATGGGTGAATTCTATGATGGGGTTCATTCCTGGCATGATGCTACTTTAGTAACTCCGGATGCCTATAATATAAACTTCTATCTGGGAACATGTGGTCACGAGGGAGGAAGCATCTCCGGTACGATCAACTCCAATGGTACTCCATTGGAAGGTGCCTTTGTTTATGCCTTGGTTGACGGAGAAGCCGAAGGTTTTGCCAGAAGCTCTACGGAAGGTGGCTATGTGATCAGCGGTCTTCTCCCCGGAACCTATATGGTGACTGCTTCTATGGTTATGTATCACGATGGCACCTATCCCAATCCGGTTGAGGTGGTCATAGGGAAGGCAGGTGGAATCGATATTGATCTTTCGGCTGTTCAGGTTGGTGATGCGACGGGTGACGGATCAATAGATGTTGCTGACGTAATTTATTTGATCAATTATCTTTACATCCATGGTCCTAGCCCGGATCCGCTATTGACCGGAGATCTAAACTGTGATGGGACTTCCGATATCGGAGATGTGATTTATCTGATAAATTACCTCTTCAAGCAGGGACCTTCACCTTGTAATCGGTAAGCAGAATATACAGAAAACCGCCCCTGTAAAAGCAGGGGCGGTTTTTTTATGCTATGTTAATGAAATTCGGTGCTGCTTCCGAAACTCATGCGAAACCAATCCCTCTGCCACCTTCCAAATCAGTATTAAATTCCTCCCTCTTCTCCTTTTGCAGGATTACTGCTTACAAGTCAACTAAAGAAGTCTAAACCGACCGGAAGAAGCATAAAGGCAATTGCTCTCTGAAGTTCAACAAATACCCTGGTAATGTTCTAAGAACGGAATCGAGTCAATAAATAAAAAAAGCAGAAGCCCGGGTTTATCGGGCTTCTGCCTGAAATGACACGCTGGATTTTACTTATAAGGGGGGCAGGCAGGTGCAAAACCATGCCGGTATAGATAGTTTAGGAGAAAAACCAGATCGCTAACATCGAGTACTTGATCCGGATACACGTCAGCACTCTGAGGAGGATCCGGTTGTGGACCACCCCGGTAGAGGTAGTTTAACAGATAGACTATGTCCGATACATCCACTATCCCGTCTTTGGACGCATCTCCGCTCACGTATACATAGAAACTGAATGGTGAGTCTTGATAAGCACTCTCTTTGCCACACTGGTTATATGATTTAGCGTGCCAATAATAGGTTTGACGGGGTAGGGATATGGCATAAGAGGTATCGGTTAAACCGTTTTTGGTAACCACTCCGGTGGTGAAATCAGGATCCTGCGCATACTGTAGGCTATAGTTAACCTCTAAGGATTTAGACCAAGTAAACTGGAAGGTGTCTTGGGAACACTCATAACCATTATCTGCGGGGGTGAATAGCGCGGGGATAAGTGGGAGTCCTGAGTTCAAACATCCTTTTATAAATTTGGGACGGAGAGCCTGACCGCTGGCTCGCGGAGTAAATTCCAGACGGGTAGTCGGCGGATAGAAAGTACTATCCACTTGAACGCACAAGGTTGTATCCCAGTTGGATCCCGTGGTGAAAAAGAGATTGGCTACAATTCCGTCGCCAACAGGTAAATCCGTGGAAAAATAGATCACGTAGAAAACCAATCTGTAATTTGCGGTGTCGATAGTTGCACCAACTACTTCGGCATCAGTGATTCTACTTCCCTGAAAACTTACGGAATCACAGACCACGTCAAAAGGGGCATGACCAAAGGTAAGCGGAACCGCCAAACCTCCCAAAGCTTCGTCATTGTAAACAGTTACCGGAATCACCACCTGTTGTCCCGGTGGTGTGAAATCCAAGCATTGAACCCGGCAGGTATCCGGAATGCCCGGATCATCCGCCAAAACTACCCCGGCGGTTGGGAGGAATAAAAACAAAGCCAGCAAGATAACTAAAATGAGCTTTTCTCTCATTTTAAACTCCTTGGGTAATTGTTGTTAACCATTCATTATCTTCAGGAAACATCAGCAAGTAGATCAGATCACCTCAGTTCGATAAAATCAGTTGATTGGATTCAGAGTTAGCAATAATAGATTAACCTAAAAGATTCTTCCTTTTCTTATTGTTTGCTTCCACTCTAAAGATATATCACAACCCCAGGTTAAGGTAAGTTCAATCCCCTTGAAACAAGAGGATTTACTTTCTGCTTTTAAGATAGCATGTTTTCCGGATTTGTCAATTAATTTTTAGGCAGCTTGTCTACTTTTTTATGGATTTAACCGAAAGAAAATCGATTTGAAATAGACTAGGTGAGGATATAGGCTGTTTACTCTTTATACAGGTGACGATTACTACACCTTTTCCGTAATCTTCTTGATTGGGTGTTGAAGTGAGTTTTATTGTGTACACCCTAATGCAAGTATTTAATTGAACCATCTATCATGTTGTTAGACAATAAAATAGAGAATCAGTTATTCCGTCAGTGATAATCATGTTTGTTTATCCAAGAATTACAGAAAGCATAATGGGTAAGGTAGATTTTTATATCAGACTTTGATCAATTCTTATTTCTTAAGGATCATCCGGGGAAAAGCAAAAAGGAATAGAGGGACACAAAGCAGGTATTGGATGATGTGATTCAACATTCCGGTTTTATTTTTCCTGAAGAATCTAAAAAAGGCTAAATGGGAACACCAAATCATCCTTCTTTTGACCTGGCGGGTGGATGCTCCTTTGTGGTGCAGGATTTGGGCATCAGGAAAGAAAAATATCTTCCACCCCGCTTTTCTTATTCGATAGCATAGATCCACGTCGTTGAAAAACATGGGGAAGTCCTGATCAAATATTCCAATTTCCTCCAGTGTCCCTCTCCGTAACAAAAGACAGGATCCCATAGGCTGATCCACTTCTCTTGTTCGATCGAAATCAAAGTATCCCATTCTCCAATGACCGAGGATTTTGCTTTTCGGAAAGAGCCTGCTTAAACCGGAGAATTCCCAGAGCAAAGTGGCATAAGTGGGAAACTCCCGGCAGGAGGGCTGGATGGTTCCATCCGGATTGAGCAGCTGGGGACCTAAAGCTCCAGTTCGTGGATTTTCCTGCATGAATTGTATCATTAAAATCAGAGAATTTTCTAAAACCTCAGTATCTGGATTCAATAAAAGCAGGTATTCTCCCTGGGAATTCTCTATCCCTTGATTGTTAGCTTTGGCATATCCCAGGTTATCTTTGTTTCGGACTATATTCACCCGAGGATAATTTTCCTCCACTATTTTAACGGTTTGGTCCGAGGAATTATTGTCCACCAGGATGATCTCTGGGTGAAGTTCCCATCCGTTTTGGAGGATCGAATCCAGACAGTTTCGGATGAACCTTTCGGAGTTCCAAGTGACGATGATGATTGAGAGATGCATTATAACTTTTCCCTCGAATTATGCACAGCTTAAATCATTTGAAGGACTCGACCTGCCAGTAGATTTATTCAATCCCTTTTGGTATAAATCTTGACAAACGATTCGACTTTTATCAAATCGTAATTCGCCTGGATTAAATTTTCGAAGTTAGAAAGAAACCAGGGCTCATCAACAATCAAGCGAACCTTTTTATTCCATATCACTTGTTCGATGCCAGAGCTATCGATCAGTTTAAGATTATCCTTCTCCTCGGTAGTCATAAACGGGATTATCTCCCATCCCCAGGTTTCCAATCCAGGGACTGCTTCCCGATTGGATAAAACTGCATATGCGGGCCATCCGGAAAGGATCATCTCACCAGGTTTGGAATTCTCTTGCACCACTTGAGTTACTTTCTTTACCTCGCGAATCTGAAATGATTTATCTTTTTCACGGGAGATGAATAGAAATATCATGATGAAAGGGATCAGAAAAAGAAGATATAGTGATGCAATAGCCGGAATTATAATTTTCTTCCTTTCCCCATACAATTGAAGCTTACCTAATGCAGGAAGGGAGGAGATTAAAATATACGGCAGAGCCTGTTCATAATATTGAAATTGGGTTGGGCTCATGAAGAAACATACAGATACAACCATCAGGCTGATGGCGCAGGTTAGGAGGATGATATTATCTTCAGAAGTTGCCTTCTTTTTATTCCATAATCTTTGGACTAACCAGATTATGCTGATGGTGGTAAGAGCCAGAAGAAAAAGATCCTGGGGATAAAATACGAATTTACCCAAAGTAACTATTTTGGTTGTCAGCGTCATCCTTATCGACTTAAGCCCCCAAACCTGATGATAACCAATGTTCCCGAATATGAAGGCAGTGGGGTTTTTGAAAAATAAAAAGATAGCCAAAGACGATGACAAAATTGCTCCGGAAAACAAACAGGTTACATCCAGAATTTTCTTTTGGATGGTCCGAGGGGAGGTTAAAACAAAAATCATGATCCCTTCTAGTAGAAACATAAAGAAAAAGGTAAGCCTAAAATTGTATGAAATGCCGATAAAAATGCCGGATAAAAACACCTTCAGATATTTGTTGTTTTCCTTTGAAAAAAGATACCAGGCAAAAAATACAAAGGAGATGAATGCGAACAAATCCGAAAATGCCAAAGTTTTCACCACACTGTGCCAGTTGATAGTCAATCCATGTAAACTATATAAAAAGAATGCGAGCAAGGATAATCCCGTATCCTTGGTGAACTTGTAGACAAACCAGAAGAGGATCAAAGACAAAAAGATGCCAGCTAGGGCAGATATCAACCTTCCCAGAAAAAGAGATGAGAAGCCATATTGGGATACAAGACAATAGGCATAGGGGAGATATGGCATCTGCGGATAAAAGAAGTCCAGGTAGGGGAGGTTTCCCTGTCGAACTGAACGAGCAGCGGAAAGATAAGATCCCTCGTCATAATCTATCAACCTGAAAAAAACAAAGATCAATAAAAGGAAGATTTGGGAGATTAGAATAATCCAGAATATGGTTTTCTGCTTTTTGCTTATCATGATCTTCCTGCGACCTCGTCGAAGAGAAGTGAAAGCTTCGCGGTGATAGATCTTCTTTCAAAACATTTCACCTCGTCTTGGTCTGAATACAAAGCCAATTCCCTCCGATTGAAATCCTCCAAGTAAGAAAACAGACTTTTTTTGATTCCGTCATTGTCTTCGGGCGAAAACACTTTTCCGGCTTTCATCCGGATGATGAGTTTCGCTATCTGACTTTCTTCGGGCATGATTCCCAATATCGGCTTTTTCAGTCTTAAATATTCGAAAACCTTTGCCGGAAAGATCGAGGGGTGATCTGCAGTGACTAAAAGCAGGAGGGAGGTCTTTTTCATCAGATCCAAAGATTTCCGATGAGGTAGATAGCCCTTTTGCTGAACCAGATCTTTCAATTTATACTTTTCCAGCATCCGGTCTAAATCTATGCCGGCAGAGATTCCGGCATGTATGAATCTTACTCTTTCGCTGGGGATCATTCCCTGAGCGATCATCTCCCCCCAAGCAGAAAAGAAAGGGGTGGGATCACAATCCGGGCTGAAGGTTCCCAGATAGCCGATGGTGAAAATCTCCCCCGGATCAGTTTGATCCCCTCCGAAATCATCTTCATCATAACCCTGTTCCACCAGGCAGATTTCTCTCATCTTAAGGTAATGTCTTTCCAACTCCTCTTGGACCGAAGGATTGGCTGCAATTATATGTTTGGCTTTTTTCATGATCATTTTTTGTGTTCCATTCTTGATAAATAAATGAAGTGGTGTAGGAAACTTCTCCAGCTTGTAACCGATCCAGGGGTCCCTGAAATCTGCAATCCATGGCAATCCGGTAAAGAGGCTGAGTAGATATCCGGTCACATGCAACGAGGGAGGGGGAGAGGAGGAAAAAATCAGATCGAATTTCTCTTTTTTGTGCAATCCTAATCCCTTCCTCAAAGCAAAAGGTATCCAACCGGCTTTGTTATCCAAAGGGAAAAACCAGGAGGTGAATTTTGAGCTGGCAACTGTCTTATTCCAAGGGGTTTGGTCAGGTGAATGTTTTTTCCCAAAAATACATTTTAATATGAAGGAGATTCGCAGAGGATCAAAAGAGCCGGTTCGTATGACTTTAGCTTCTGCGGGAACTTCCTCCAAAAGAGAATTATCTTTGGCCGGGTATGCTATGTCTTTAACTGTTAAAACATAAGGTTCCCATCCAAAGGAAGGGAGATATTTTACAAATTTGGTAATCCGCTGTACACCTCCCATTCCCAGAGGAGGAAAATAATAGGCGATAATCAATACCTTTTTTTTATTCATGCTTCAACTCTTATTCCTATTCACCAGCCTGCAGAAACTTTCTTCGATCACCTGCATGTTATTTTCCCAAACCGCCCTTTTTTGGATGATGGAGCGATTTTTCTCTCTGATCCCTGTGTAATCGGCAGACCCATCGATCAGATGTACAATTCTTTCCGACAAGGTCTTATAATCGGAAATCGGGAAAATAAAACCGTTTACCCCATCCTCAATCCATTCCCGGTTTCCCGGAATGTCGGTAACCACCGGGATCGAGCCGAAGCTCATCGCCTCCAGAAGAGAGACAGAGGTGGAATCGGATTTGGAAGTAGAGACATAAATATCCGATTCCTCATAAGTTCGCATAAGCATCTCCCGGGACACCACCCCCTTGAATTCAATCCGGTTTTCTATCTGCAACCTCCGAGCCAAATTCATCACATCTCCCTTTTGCGAACCATTGCCCAAAACCAAGAATTTAATCTCCCGTTCCGTTCGGTTCAGCACCAGAGGAATCGCTTTAATGAACGTAACTACATCGTACAATGGTTCCAACTTGCGGTTACTCATAATAACCCAGTATTGCTTTTCCTCTCTTTTTTGAGGGCTGAGCAAATTTCTCTCTACTCCCATGGGGCTTTGAATTACCTTCTCCCTTTCCACGCCCAATCGGTATATTGCTTCTGAGGTGAAGTGGGCATCAGTGGTCACCAGATCCGCTTTTTCCAGAACGTACATCGTCCTTTTCCGGTGCAACCACGATTTACTGGGAGAAATCAACACGTCCGATCCCCAGGTGGAGATCACCAAGGGATGGAACTTCAGCTTTGCGCCAAGTAATCCATAGCTGGGGATATAGTGGGCATTGATTAAATCCGGTTGGATCTGTTTCACTAAATTTCTTACCCGGGGCAGGGCTAAAGGATATCTCATGAAGTTGGGGAGTTTAGGAGAGGGAATCAAATATTCGGTAGCCTTGGTTTTGAGTCCCCGATCTAAAGTGGCTAAGAAGCAGAGGTGACCTTTTCCGACAAAATAGTTCACCCATCTTTGTGTATGATAGCTTAAAGCATCGGATAAGAATAATATTTTCATCCTTATTTATATCAAAAGGGGAAAAGATTGATTTAGACTGGGACTTAGACTGAGAAGATTTTCTATCACTATAAAGAATGTCTTCAAGGTTTTTATTTAATCTGTCTGGAGCTTCATTTCCGAATGACGGCAATTTTACCCACAGCGCTTTTGCCGGATGGATCCTGAACATAGAAAAGATATACACCACTTGCCACCAGTTCCCCGGCTTGATTTCTCCCATCCCACTGGTTGCCCGATTTTATCTCCCGAATCAACTCGCCGGATATGGCAAATATCCTTACCGTTGCCTGGTAGGGAAGCCGATCGAAGGTGAGTATCTCAAGTTCATCCTGGATGACGAAGGGATTGGGGAAGGGGATCACTTCGGAGAGGTTTTTAGCCGGGGCACCAATACCGGATTCATATCGGGAGAGCCCCTCATCCGTTCCAATCCATACGTCACCGGTATTATGGTCGATCTTAATCCTAAGCACATTATTTCCGCAGATTTTACTGTTGAAGGTAGTGAAGGTTTGGACGAATTCCCCTTTGCCATTCATTACTCCTAAGCCATTGGAGGTGGCAATCCATTTATTATTTCTTTCGTCCACGGCGATGTCGTTGATTTGCGGTCCCAAAGGATCGGGGAGTTTGACCGGCCTGAATCTCTCAAAATCGGGATCGAACTGGTCCAACCCGCCGGCTGTTCCCACCCAGAGCATGTCATCCTTGTCCACATTAGCACACAGGACCGCGTTATCCGAAAGGTGATCGGTTTCAGAGGTATAGTGGGTAATCTGATCGTCTGCTTTGTTTTCTAACGTCCAGTTATAATTAAAATCATAAAGTCCTATGTCCCGGGTGCAGACAAAAATGTGTCCCCCTTTGGCAAAAACCCTCAAAAGGAGGATAGACTTGATCCCCTCCCGGTCATAGAAAACCACCCAGGACGTATCTTGAGCAGAGGGAGAACAAACCAACCGGGTTGTATCGGAAGCTTCCCAGTTAGGGAACCAGCGGTTTCCTATTTCGTCTATGACCAGATCATTGACTACCACATAAGCAGGATGGCCGGCGATCCCCTTTAAGGGACTGTTTTTTTCCGTAAACCTGATCCAGATGGTATCCCCATCATATTTAATCACCCCACCACCCCAGCTGGAAAACCAGATATTGCCTTGACCATCCTCTTTGACCGCCCGGATGGAATGATCTTTGATCTCCGGTATGGTGGAGAGGGAGGTCCATTTTTGCCCATCAAATCGACTGGCACCAAAAACATCCTGGGCACACCACAGGTTTCCGTTCTGGTCGGTTTCCATGTATACAAAGTTGTTGGACGGGGGACCTTCTATTTTGTGATTTTTCCAAACCGTGTCCCGATAAGCAAAAATACCCTGATCCGCCGTGCCTACCCAGATGATACCAGCTTGGTCGACGGCTACCGAGTTGAGTTTGACTGAAAGAAGCCCGGAGTTGGAAAACGGAATCCAGTTTGGATCCTCATAAACAAAAAGACCGAAATCGGTGGCGGCATATAGATTTTGATTCAGATATTCCAAATCGTTGATCCGACGGTCACTCAGTCCCAGAGATTGCCAACTGGAATCCAGCAGATGGAATTCAAAAACTCCCTGGTCGGTACCCACCAGGATCTGGTCGCCAATGTTGGTCAGGCAAAAGATCGAGTTGCTGCTCAAACCGATCGAGGTTTCCTTGGTAAAAGAGATCCAGCGAGAGAAATCCAAGAGATTAGGGTCGTTCCGGTTGGCGGTTGCCACCCCTCCGATAAGCCCGGCCCAGATTCTGTCCCCCACCATTCGCACGCAGGTGACCTCCTCCTCTCCGTTCAGATGTTCTCCCAAACGGCGGTAAGTCTCCTTGATCTCCCCCCCGTTTTTGTCGATCAGAAACAGAACCAGCGCCTTATTGGTAGCGATCCAGATTTGTTCTCCCCAGGGTTCGATCCGGTTGATGTGCAGCCTGTTCTCGTCCCGATCTATGAAGCTGTATACTTTCCAGGAGTCATCTTCCGGGATATACTTGGTCAACGTACCGTTCTGCGCTCCCCACCAGTAACTTCCGCTTGTGTCCCGGGCCACGGAGTAAAGATAATTTCCTCCCAGCCCCGCCACATTGGTCAATCGGGTGAAAGCAGAATCGTTGATGTCCAATATCGCAGCACCCCCGGTGGTGGCACACCAAAGCTTCCCTTCTTGGAGAAGGATCTGATTGACGCTGTTCATGTTGGTATAAGTGGTCCAATCCCCCACCCCAGCAGAGGCAATCTGAAACAGAAACATCAAAAGAAGCCCACTCAAACATATAGATATAATTCTGGTTTTCAAAAATTCCATAATGTTTACCATCTAAATATCTGAAGTTTTACGAATCAAGGCCCTGAATACAGCCAATAAGCTGACCAGACAGCAGACTTGCGCAAACCAATCTCCGTATCGGGAATAAAGGGTGTAATTTTCCGAGAAACTTTTACCGTCTGATTTCATATGTATCATGTCTGCTACGATGGTTCGGGTAGATATCTTGGTGACCTGGGTCGTACGACCATATGGATCGATGAACATGGAGATCCCGGTATTGGCGCATCGGGCAATGGAAATGCGGTTCTCTATGGCACGAAATATAGCAATCCGGGCGTGCTGGTAGGGGCCGTGGGTCTTGCCGAACCAGCCGTCATTGGTGATGTTGACCAGAAATTCCGCCCCCCGGTTGACAAAATCGCGGACTAATTCAGGATAGACCGATTCGAAACAGATCAAAGTGGCAAATCTCCCGCTGGGTATCTTGAATATGGTGAACTCCTTTCCACTGGAAAAGTCGGATTGTCCCAGTTGGATCTTCTCCGAGAGACGATGCTTCTCCTCGTAGGGGACCTTCTCGCTGAAAGGCACCAGATGGATTTTATTGTACACCTGCGGATACCCACCGTGAGGAGTGAAAAGAAAAGCGGAGTTATAATAGTCCAGCCTGTCCGGAGGAACCGAACGATAGTCGTTGGTTCCTATCAGCAGAGGAGTATTGAGTAGTTCGTCGCACAGAGAGTGTACTTGGGTGAAATAAAGCGACTCTGCTGCCAGGTAGCAGGGAGCTGCGGATTCGGGCCAGACTATCAGGTCCACCTGACCTTCCGCGGCTTTATTGCTCATATCCATATAGGTCTGCATGTTGTAACCCAAAAATCGCTCGTCCCATTTGATCTTCTGCTCGATATTCCCTTGCAACAGTGCGATTTTGATCTCCTTCCCTTTCACTGGCTCGGCCATCACCTTCAGCCCATAAATATAGGGTAAGAACAATAAAACCGCAAAGAGGATAAAGCATAGTTTCCATCTTCTTGGATTTTGAGTCAAAAGGTAACCAAGGAGATTCAGCCACAATATCCAGAATGAAACGGCATAATTGCCCCAGAGAGAAGCATGCTGAATCAGCGGCAGGTAATAGGTTTGAGTGTAGGAGAGATTGAGCCAGGGGAAGGAGATCTCAGTCAAGGACCGGACGTATTCCATGGCCACCCACAGGAAGGGGAGGAAAAACAGCGCCCCATCCCCCCACTTTCTTTGAACTAAGGCCCAGAGCCAGCACAATAATGCAGTATATAAACAGAGGAGAACCACGGCGGCAATGGCTCCGGGCACGGTTGCCCAGCCTACCCAAAAAAGCAAGATGGAATTGGAGATCAGACCGAAGAGATATCCGATCTTGAAGGCAGAGGAGATATTTTTTCCCTTAAGGGCGATGATCAATGGGATCAAGGAGAAATATGCGACAAAGCCTAGCGGGGAGGGGGGGAAAGACAGGCTAATCAATAAAGCAGATAATACGGTTAGATAGAGGTCACTTTTTGTCATACACTAAAAATCTTAGTATCTGAGGGGGAAGTAAAGGATTTGAATTATTATGACCGAAGGCATGTTGTGGTTTCTTTATTCCACCGGAATACAGACCAGTACGGTGGTCTTGATTTGGGGGGTGGATTCGACCAGGTATAGTTTCCCCAGATGATATTCCTCCACGATTCTCTTGGCTAAGGACAATCCCAGTCCCCATCCTCTCTTCTTGGTGGTATAACCCGGTTTGAATATCTTTTTTTGCTGCCGCAATGGAATCCCTTTGCCGTTGTCCGTCACCTTAATGTGAATGAATTTTTTTTCTTTATCCAGATGGGTGGAGACTTCAATGATCCCCCCCTGGGGATCCACCGCCTCCAGTGAATTTTTGAGCAGATTCTCCATCACCCAGCTGATCAGCTCAACATTTGCCCTAGCCGGCACCAGTTCCTCCAAGTTTTCCTTTATGATTACCCCTGCACCATTACGCGGGACCCTCTGCCGGAAATATGCCACGGCTTCGGACACGACCGGATTCAGATAGGTTAACTTCAATTCCGGCATGGATCCGATTTGCCCAAAGCGGTTGGCTATCTTTCCCAAACGTACCAGATCCACCCTCATCCTCTCCCAGATTTCCTCCAACTTGAGCTCAGGATTCCCTTCGATTTTTTGGGTCTGGGGGTCGCATTTGGTTTTCAAAAGCTCCAGCCAGCCCAAGAGTGAGGTAAGTGGAGTGCCCAGTTGATGAGCGGTCTCCTTAGCCATCCCCACCCAGATGATACGTTGCTCTGCGGCTTTTATGTTTCTGAAGGTGATGAATGCGATCAAGAGGAATAAGGTCAGCACTCCCACCTCCACCATCGGCATCATCCTCAACTGGGCGATCAAAGGCGGGTCGCCATAATGCAGGTAGTTTATTACCTTCTTCTCCGGCCCGAAGAAGATCGGTATGGGTTCTTTGTGTTCGTCCATCTTTTTAACGATCTTCTTCAGTTTTTCCCTACTCTGGTAGGTGGTATCGTTCCAATCCACGTCGATTCCCCGCCAAGCCTGCGGATCCCCGTCGGCGCTGGTTACCACAATGGGGAAATCGCTTTTTTGAATAATCTCCTCGAAGATCACGTCGATCTCCGCCCCGGTGGTGGGGGCAGAAGCCGCCATCTGCCACAGGCGAGCATACGTGGTTAGGACTTTTCGGGAGTTCTCCTTGATCTTACCAATGACGTCCTGAGTGTAATAGACGAAGATCGCGGCTATCAGAACGATCCCCAGTACTATGAACCCTTTGAAGAACCAGGAGTACTCGGCGTATCCGCCCAAATACTTATCGTTTCGCTTGGTCACAATTTATCCTATTAGAACTTTTGGAAACCGGGTTTCTCCGGGTCTCCGATCTCATGTTTGATTGATAACTGCACAATACTATGAATCTCATAGAGCAAGTTTTACCAGGAGATTACTTTATCTCCTCCATCCCATCCATATACGGTCTTAAAACATCGGGTATTGTCACGGTTCCCTTTTCCGTCTGGTAGTTTTCCAAAAGAGCGATCATGGTTCGGGGGAGAGCCACACCGGAACCATTCAGGGTATGTGCAAATTGGAGTTTTCCTCCTGCTTTGGGACGAAATCTCAAGTTCATCCTTCTAGCCTGAAAATCCTCGAAGTTGCTGCAGGAGGAGACCTCCAGATGGTTTTGCATACCCGCAGCCCAGGCTTCGATATCATAGCATTTGGCCGCGGAGAAACTCAAATCACCGGTGCAGAGCACCCTCACCCGATACGGTAGATTTAGAAGCTGCAATACCTCTTCGGCGTTTGACAGTAAGCTCTCCAGCTCATCGTATGACGTTTCCGGTTTCACAAACTTGACCATCTCCACTTTGTCGAACTGGTGCACCCGGATCATCCCCCGGGTATCTTTTCCGTATGCGCCGGCCTCCCGGCGAAAACAGGCGGTATAGGCGGTATAATACAGGGGAAGATCGGCTTCCTTTAAAATCTCATCGCGATGCAGATTGGTTACCGGAACTTCAGCCGTGGGTATCAGGAACAGGTCATCCTTTTCGCACAGATACATGTCCTCCTCCAGCTTGGGCAATTGACCGGTACCGGTCATGCTGGCACGGTTGGCTAAATACGGCGGCAAGACCTCGGTGTAGTTGTGCTTTCCGGTATGCAGATCCAGCATGAAATTGATCAGAGCCCTCTGCAGCCTGGCACCTTTGCCGGTCAAGAGGATAAATCCGCTGCCCGTTATCTTGGCAGATCTTGGCAGATTCAGTATCCCCAGGATCTGACCCAGTTCCCAATGCGGGCGGGGCTCGAAATCGAATTTCGGCAGCTCCCCCCAGGTTTTGACCACCACATTCGAATCCTCATCATAACCGACCGGAACCGAACTGTGAGGTATATTGGGAACGGTAAGAAGAAGACCGCTGATCTTTTCATCCAGATCCTTGAGTTGGGCGTCCAGCGAATCGATCCGATCCGAAACTTCTCTCATATTCTCGATCTCCCCTTTAACGTCCCGCATTTCCTTTTTCATCGAAGCAATCTTGTCGGATACCACATTCTTCTGGTGTTTCAGCTCATCTGCCTGGGTCAAAAGCGATCTTCTATTCTCGTCCAAGCTTAAAATCAGATCGACGTCCGTTTTCTCGTTTTTGTTTTTTATCGCCTGTCTTACCAAATCCGCATTCTCTCTAATGAATTTCAAGTCCAACATGGCTTTTCCTTTGGTTAGAGGGATTACTTCCGCACCAACAAAATCAAAGTTCCCCATAATACCTTGACATCCAGAAAAAGCGACATATTCTCCATATAATACAGATCGCCCTGAAATTGGTCTTTAGCCTCTTCCAGAAATTTTTCCTGTTTATGCTTCGAATTACTTAAACCAATCAAGCCGGGCTTAACATTTAATCTTTTCGGCAGAAGAGGGAATTTATTTGACAGGTTCTCAAAAGTTTCAGGGTTCAATAGCGGGGGTCCTATCAAGCTTATTTCCCCTCTTAATACGTTAAGTAACATCGGAATTTTTTCCAGTTTTGAGTTCTTTAGGAAACTTCCTAACCCCGGCAGTTTGACTTCCGAAGAGGAGTCAGCCTTCTCGTTTTCGATTTTACCTGGAATTAGCCGGAACTTAAAAATCTGGACAGGTTTTCTCATTTTACCCAGATAGGTCTCCTTAACCAGAGGAGAGGTTCTGAAGGTTAGTTTGATCAACCCAGCTAGCAGTATCCACAAGGGTAAAAATCCGATTAATATAACTAAGGAAACCAGAGCGTCAAAAAACCTTTTCACCAGCCATTCCCAGCTTCGCATATGACGGGGGAATATCCGCAGCAGGATATCAGATCGAAGAGGAGCGGTCTGATAACCTCTTCTGAGATCGGACAGCTCCGGAATGATTTTAAAAGAGACCTCCAGATTGTGTACCGAATTCATAACCTCCTGTAGTAGAGGACCCTTCCAGCCAGGTTCCACGGCAATCAGGATATCCTGAACTTTATTCTCCCGGGCAATCTCATCCAGCTCGTTGATCGTTCCCAATATCTTCCCCTCGATTTTACACTTAATATCTAGTGACGGGGAGGGAGGATCCTTATCATCTTCCTGTACTAATCCCATCACCCGATAACCATATCCCGGATTTGAAGAGAGCTTTTTGCAAAGCTTCAGAGCATGAGAGCCTGTTCCCAGGATTATGCTGCGACGATAGAAAGCTCCAAAGAGATTAAGTTTCCGAATCAGAAACGTGGTTATCCCTCGTCCCAGCCATAGTGCCACGATCAGAAAAGAACTGTAAACCAAAAGAAGTATCCAGGATTTTATTTGCAGATAAGATGGGTTTAGAGTCAGTATCAAGAATACTACGATTCCGGCACCAACGCTTTTGGCGATATTTCTCATCTCGTCCTTAAACCTGGAATCTCCCAGAATTTCGTACAATCCGAAGATGGCGAACAGATTTAACCAAAAGATGTTGATCCAGATGATAGGGGCGGTATACTCCGAGAGGAGAATGAAAAATTGATTATGAAACAAGCCCGAGTGGAATTTCACCCAGAAGAAAAACAAAAAAACCGCATTGATCATGATCAGGTCGGTCATTATTAGCAAGAGCTTTTCCCTTATGTTGACAAAATTCCTCTGGAGATGGACACCGAAGATAGTCAGAATCAGCCAGACGAAAACGGCGATCAGCATCTTAATGGGGGATTCGAAGAAGAAATAGACTAAAACTCCCAAGCTTCCCAAAAGAAAGCAGAATATATAAATCCACAGAACCACTTTTCTGTTTTGCATCCCCAAACTGGCGATTCTCCGGGGAGAATTATTGTAATCCCCGACGTATACTTTTCTCCCTTCTCTCAGGCGAACCAGGGTGACAAAGGAGATGTCGAAAATGGGATAGCTTAATATCAGAATAGGGACTAAAAGAGAAGAATAGGAAGTGTTGTTCCGGGCGAAGAGGATTCCCAAACAGGCCAATATGAATCCGTTGAACATGGAGCCGGCATCTCCCAGAAAGATTTTGGCGGGAGACCAGTTGTAACGCAGAAAACCCAATAGCGCACCCATCAAAGCCAAGGCGATGATCACGCTGTAGGTTTGATGGGTAAAGAGTGCGATGGCCAGAAATGCTGAAGCGGAGATGAAGGAGATGCCCCCGCATAGCCCATCCATGGCATCCATATAATTGACCGCATTCATCAGTCCCACTATCCACAGAAGCAGAATTAGAATATCCCAATCCGAACCGGTCAATATTTTCACATTGCGGCTGAACATTAGAAATGATATGGCGGCGATGATTTGTCCTACAAGTTTCCAACTGGGGGAGAGGCCTTTTTTATCATCCCATAAACCTACTCCCAATACCATTAATCCGGCAATTAAGATGCCCATAATATCAGCATTAAAAGACAAACTAAGTAAAATTATACCAAGAATAAGAGCGACCAAGAAACCAATAAACACTGCTACCCCACCTAAAAGAGGAGTAGGCTTGGTGTGAATTTTTAGAGAGGAAGGGTAATCCAGGAAATCAAATTTATTGGCGAGTTTAATCAATAGTGGCGAAATTCCCAAAACAATGAAGAATGCAACGGGTAATATGATAATATAATTCATAATTTAGAGACACAACTAAAGATTTAAAAAAATCATTAACTATTTAATACTTTAGAATACAGAGTCTTATAGCGTTTCACCATCTTTTCCTTGGAGAATTCACGTTTAACTCTATCCTTGGCAGTAACAGCGAATCTAAAGCGAAGATTTTTATCCTTCAAAATTAAATTGATAGCTTCAATAAGTGCTGATGAGTTGGATGGTGGCACAACTAAACCGGTTTTGTTGTTAAGATTCACGAAAGAAGTTCCAGTACCCAATTCTGTAGTAATCAATGGCAAGTTACAGGCCATGCCCTCTAATAGTGTAATACCAAAGGCTTCACTTCGGTGAGTTGAAGGTAGAACTAGAATGTCAGCCGCATGGTAATAATAAGGCAACTCATCCTCACTCACTTGACCTAATAAGAGTATTTTCTTATTAAGATTATTTCTTGTGATATAGTTTTCTATCCAAGGTTTAAGTGGTCCATCTCCAACAAGCCAAAAAGTTGCATCCACCTTCTTTGAAGCCTCTAATAAATATTCTATCCCCTTATAATAACAGAACCTGCCTACGAATAACACTATCGAATTTCCATCTCTGCTTTTAATCTCTTGAACCTTTCCTTCATCAACTTTCTCGAATCGCTCTATATCGATTCCGTAGGGTATGATCTCAATTTTGTTAGTATACGGGTCTAGCAGCATTGAACTACTTAGGATATTCGGATTGGAGATAACTATGGCTTTAGCTTTTCTGAGCACTCGTTTTAAGAGGGGCATATATAAATAAAGCAACATTTTTTGCTTTACGATATCACAATGATAGGTTATCACTACGTGATTACACTTATCCGAGAGTAAACTTGCTATTTCACCTATTGGATATGGAAAATGTAAATGCAAAATATCTGGTTTCGTCTTTTTCATAGATCTAAATAAATCGGAGCTAATAGGAGTGGAAGCGATTTGGAGGATTCGACCAGCTTTGACCACTTTTACTCCATCTATATACTGGATTATAAAGTTTGAATTGACATTAGTCACGAGCACTTCGATTTCAAAACTCCTATCCTTTACCAATTCGCTGGACAAAACCCTTATGTGGTTTTGTATTCCCCCCACTACTGGGTGATATTCCTTAAAAACATGCAGTATCTTCATCTCAAATGTCTATATTTATTAGTTTTTTATTATAAATACTCAGCCAGCCTGAAGAGTTACCGACTGAATTTCCTAAGAAAGAGTTTTGCTCATTAGCTTACAAAGTCAATCCTATTTTTCTATCTGCTGACGAACAGCAGCTAAAATATCTTCCACCGTTATATTTTCCATACATTCCAGAATACCCTCGGGGCAGATCGAAAAATCAAGATCAGTCCTTACCGTGTCAGGTCGGTAACAGGGACTACATGATACTTCCTTCCAGATGGCGATGTGGTTTTCTCCTCTTGGAGCAACTAACTTTGGATCTGAGGGTCCAAATATACCTATTGTGGGTTTGCCAACAGCAGCTGCGATATGAAGAGGACCAGAGTCGCCGCCTATAAATAAATGACAATGCTTCAAAACCGCAGCTAATTGCTTAAATGTGGTCTTACCCACTAAGTTAATCGACGGGGTATTCATTTCTGACATAACTTCTTCCACCACGTCTTCGTCCCCCGGGCCGCCAACGAATATTATCTTTGCTCCATATCTTTCGATCAAAGCATCCGCTAGGCAAGCGAATTTGGCAGAAGGCCAACGTTTAGTGGGCATGGAGGCGCCTGGATTATTTCCACCGCCGGGCAAAATAGCGACAACAATATCTGCAGCCGTCACCCGGTGGAGCTGCAGTAAATTTAACGCGTAGTTTTCATCTTTTGAACAAACCTTCATTTCAGTTGCCCATTCGGTAGACTCAAGTCCCAGAGATATTACTATATCTAGGTAGCGATCCACTTCATGCTTCCTGGTATTGAAGGGCACTTTTTGGGTGAGTAATCTCCCGCGACCAGCATAATCAAATCCGATACGATCAGGAATTCCAGCCAGCAAAGCAAAAAGACCACTGAACGGTGTTCGGTGAAAAATGACAGCGAGATCGAATTTCTTCTTCCGAAGTTTTTGTATACAATCCAATGTCTTGATGGCACCCAGCAGCCAACTTGATGAATGTCTTGGCACATCGTAAATGATAACCTCATCCAGATTGGGGTTGTCTTCAATTACTCCTCTACTCCAGTTTCCCACCAGGTAAACGAGGTGAGATTGGGGAAATCCCCGTCGGAGTGCTCGTATCGCTGGAGTGGTAAAAAGGATATCACCAACACAACATAATTTAATAATTAATATCTTCTTCATCTCTCTATTTTTCTTATCTACCTTTAACATTTCCCGAACTGCCTTTTAGGAAGAAAAACTGGTACGTTGTGACTATCCTCCTCCACCTTCTTCGTCGTAAACTCTCATCTCATATCACGTCGGCTGGATTGTTTTCTCATGAAAATCTTCTTACAGGAGCCTCACATATTCATTCTCTTTATCCAACATAGAGAGGTAAGTAATATATTATTAATATATCATCTTATGGACGTAAATGCGATTCTATCTTTATTTCATCGATCCCAATTCGCATGTGTTTAATTTATAAAAGATTTTCTGTAATAAAAATCGGATAATAAAATAGATAGATAGCCCATAAACTTTTGTTTCGCTGATCCTTGTTTTTCGCCAGTCACAAGTTTGAAAAACCAGAAGAGAGATCTAATTAAAACCCCTCCGAACTGGATCGTTCTGAAAATTATGACTTTGTGAAGACAGTGGAATTTACTATAAAGGAGAAGCTGACTTTGATAGGAGTAAAAGATAGCTTTCTGAACATTTTTCTTGCTACTCTGATTATGATGATGGATTATTCTTGTACCAGGTATAGGGGCAATCTTCCATCCTTTTTGTTTCAATCGGTAGCACAGATCCTCGTCCTCACAATACAAGAAAAATGATTCGTCAAACAGACCCTCTTCTTCGAAAGCCTTTTGGCGTACCACCATTGCTCCACCACACACACTCTCTATCGATTCATTTTCCGAAATGTAATCTGAAAAGAAAGGAGCTGTTAGTCTATTTTTTGGTAAAAAAGTATAAAGAAGCATTGCTCGTCCCAAATGACTCATTAGAGAGGTGAATCTGTGGAAGGAAGTCTGAGTTCTTCCATCTGGATAGTAAAGATGGCAACCGCCAACACCCACTTCAGGATGCGATTCCATAAAATTTATGATTTGTTCATATAAGTTGTTAGTAACCTCAGAGTCAGGATTCAAAAATAACAGATACTTAGCATACCCCCTTTTTACGCCTTGATTACATGCTTTGGCGAAGCCGCAATTTTCACTGTTAACTATTAACTTCACTTGAGGAAATTCTTGTTTTATCATTTCAACACTGCCATCCTGAGAGGCGTTATCAACCACAATCACCTCAAATTCACCGCTGGTTAGATTAGAAAACAACGAGTTCAAACATCTGTCTAAAAGCTCCCTAACGTTCCAATTTACTATTATGATTGATAGATGCATGTTGAGTTTAACTTCGCCTTGAAATTATCACCATGACTCCGGCCATGGTAAAAGCTAAGTAAAAGTTATTATCTACCGTTGCGAATGGATGATTTGTGAAACTGATTAATAATTGTTCAATCGAATTTGCAATAAAACCGTATGATAGCCCCTTATAGTAGCTATCCTCTATATTTTTACTTCCCTTGAGCCCTTCTTTGAAGAAGACATAATACATCCATAAGAAGACTAAAAGACCAAGCAATCCCATTTTCAAGGTGATCATTAAATAAAATTGATGAATAGCCCATTCCTCAGTTCTTCTATGTCTTACCGGGTTAGTAATGGGCAATGTATATCCCACCCCGTAACCGAAAATCGGTTTCTCTTTGATTTTATCCCAACTGGGTTCGTATTCTACTAACCTAGCAACATTACTCATTGTTTCAATGCTAGCCTTAGTAGAAAAACTTGATGAGAATCTTCTGCTTAGCTGACCAATGAAACTATGAGTGGATAGAAACTGTTGAAATCCGATCAAAGACGCTATAATTATGATCGCGGATACGACTACTCCTTTAAGGGATTTAAAAACCTTTTCACTAAAAGAATAAGCGGAATTTATAATATAGATTCCATAGGAGAACAAGAGAGCAACTATAAATCCAAGCCAATATCCCCGGGTAAAAGAAAGCAAAAGATGTAGAACAAGAGGGAGAGAAATCAAAAGATAAATAAGTTTTTTGGATTTTTCTGCTGAGTAAAGCGAAAGATTTAGTAAAACTAACGCTATCAAACTTGGAAAGGTACCAAAAAGATATCCTCCGATTCGATGTCCAACTCGGAAGTATTCCCAAAGACCTGTAATCGCATGATAGTAAGCTACCACGATCAAAAACTGGAAGAACTTTTTTATCATTTCTTTATTATGGCATAGACTTGTTACCAAAAACAATATGCCAAAGCCTAAGTAAGCTAAAAACTCTGTTCCTATCCATTTGGCGGGATAAGAACCTAAGAATCCCCTTAAAGTCTGAAATAAGACCATCCCCAGAAAAACAGCAACCGGTAAATTTAGACTGGTTTTTTGTATCTTAAACTGTCCCAAACAAGATTTAAAGTATACTGATAAACATACAAGTACTGAAATCGAACCTAAAACTACCATCATAATAGCAGAAACCAAACCATGAAAATAGATAATTCTGGTACTATATGCGATCATAAGCCATAGACCAATTCTTACGTCTAAAAAGTTCAGGACTAAAAAAGTGAGCACCGCGAATAAAATTAACATACTTTTGTAAGGGAGCAAAAAAATACTTGCAATAATTAAAATCTCGAGGGAAACAAAAAGGAATATAAACTTCTTCTTTCTTATGTTACTATATTCAAAGCTCAATGCTTCCATGTTAGTTTTGAACCTCAAAAACAGACGGATTTACCTTCGTCTGAGGACTTCCTCAAATTTTGTCACGGCTTTGAACCAAGTAAATTTTTGAATTCGTTGGTAACCTGCTTTTGCTAACCTCACTCGTAAATCGTCATCTTCAAGCAGACGGAGGATATTCTGCGCCAATGCATGTGGATCCTTAGGCGGTGATAGAAGGGCATTGACTTCATGTTCCGCATACTCACGTATGCCCCCGCAGTCTGTCGAGACCACCGCGCATCCGCAAGCCATGGCTTCTGCAGGTGGAAACGCGAAACCTTCAGCTAAGCTACAGCAAAGATAAATCTTAGATTGGTTATATATCCAGATTAAATTTTCTTCTGACACATTCTTTCTATATACCATCCAAGATGGAATTGCTCTTCGGGGTGAGGCTGGACCAAAAAGAACTACATTTAAGGTCGGATGTTGAGCCTTGCACATCTCCAAAGCGCGAATCCCATCTTGTGGAGCCTTATAACTTCCTTGCGAATACATCATACTAATCGTGTTTTCTCGTAAGTTCACGTCTTTCTTAAGATTAAATTTTCTTTGATCCACTCCGAGGGGAATGGCTATCAAATCATTTTTCTCCAAAGTAGCTTGAAGGACCTTTTCATAAAGCCATGAAGAAATAGCTACTTTCTTAAATGGTGCTCGCCATGTGGCTTCTATTCTATCTTTAGGTCCTAACCATGGATAGAAATCCATGACCAGGTAGAACTTGTGACCTTTGGAAGATGAATATGGGGCTACATATTCAGCCGTTTGCCAGGCCGTGGCAATTATCACATCCCCCTTTGGTATGTTTTCTTCTTTTAGAGAAGGAACAATTAGAATGTTAACCTTTGGGGACACTCTAAACCATTTGACTTTATCCCTTCTCAGAAAGTGCTTGGCCATTTGTAGAGCGTACTTCTTCATCTTTTGTTTTAATCTCGCTTCATTCGGGTAGAGTAGAAACGGATGTACCACATTAACCGTGCAACCTCTTTCAGACAACCGATTGGCATATTCGTAGACCACTTTAAAACCGCCTATAGGTTTACGAATAGACCAACCGGGTAATACAAAGGTTATTCTCATCTAAAAAATTGTCTCCTATTGTCTTTCCGCTCACGGTGAATCCGTCTTTTGGTTTTTTCTGGGGATAGCAATCAAGTTCAGGTAAGGATAAAATGCCTCTTTTGGATGACCCATTCTCACCATTAATTTCCATGGGATAGGTATACCGATGAATATCTTTCGCTCGCCAATCCTCATATTTTTCCCAATCCGAGTAATCATCGGGGCATTGTCAAGCGGAGGATACATGACCTCCACAGAAGGGAAATCCAACAAGAAATCGCTCAGTAATAAAGAAGATATGCGACTAAAAGTTCGATAGGAAACGTCCCAAGCACCAGAGGCAGATAAGAAATATCGATATTTAGGTCCCCGGACCTTAATGTAGACCTCCGCCAGCCTCTTGGGCATCCAGCAAACCAACTTCAAACTAGTATGGTCATCAGAAGGTTTAAGCTTGTTTGGCACTAATATATAAACTACACCACGGCAAATCCTTTTCAGTTCTGGCAACAATTGGTTGATCAGTGTCTGATCATCTACGTGCTCAAGTACGGAAAACATGGTGATGATGTCAAAACTATTCTCAGCGAAAGGAAGAAGTCCGCTATTGGCTTTAACAAAAACGGTTTCAGGTAGTCCATTTTCGACCGCTAAAATCTTCGCCAGGTCCAGAGTCCTCTCGTTAACATCTAAGCCCACTGTTTCAAACCCTAAAAGATTCATCCGTACGGCAAGCTCGCCAGTTCCGCATCCGAGATCCAGAATTCGTTTCCCTTGAAGGTCATAACGGTTTACGAGGTATGGCAGTAGACGCTTTAACCAGCGTCCATATCCCGCATCAATTAACTCCAATTTTTCCAGATGATCTCTAACCGAGAAGTCATACAATTTCATGTGCTTGGCAGGAGAAAGATAGTCCAATATAGCTTCTCTGAACCGTTTGGCCTCAAGAGGCCTAATATCCTCGCCCATCTCTCATTTTACTCCCTTAGAGAAACATGAAACCACTCGAGTTCAATAATCCCCGGAACGGAGCCTACCATTGCTGGGCCAAAGATTTTCAATCCATCCTTCACAATTCCATCTCTTTATCAAAAAGCATCAATGAATTAGTCGTCTTGACCCGGTGAGTTCTTGTCGCCATACGACTGGCATATTCGTAAACTATCCGAAAACCACCTATGAATTTGCACAACAATCTTCCGGAAAAAAGATTATTACCATAACCTCTCTCTTGGGACCTGAGTGCTTTTTTCCCGCAATTAGAATCAAATTCTTCACAATTCCAAAATCTTGCTCATAAACTGAGGTCTTAAGAAAAGCATAAATAATCGTCCATCCGAAACGTCCAAAAATCTGGTTTTTACGATCAATAAAATGAAAGACACAAGAAAGACCATACACTTAAGCAGCAAAATAATGGAGTATCCAAGTCTTCCTTGTGAAGGAAACAAGCTCTTCAGATAATAGATTAATCCAAAAGTCAGGGTAAAGGCAAGTAATGAAGCCGCAAAAGGTTTCAGGTAGGTTGTTCGAGCAAAAGCTTTTAAATCCTGCTTGAGAAGTTTGTGAAAAGTCGACAAAAAGTAAATAGAGACCACCACTGCTGTAACGAGCACGCTTATCAAAACGCCCTTATATCCCAAAACCTGAACCAGAACAAGGCTTAAAGTAAGTTGCATCACTAACGTCAAGACTGCATATTTGGTCTCGTACTCTGGCTTACCGATTCCTCTTACTATAGAAGTCCCCATGCCCGTCAATACATTTATACCATAGCCAATTATCAGAACTTGAAAGGACAGAATGGCCAAGCTGAATTTATCTCCTATCCATATATTGATCAAATCAGACGCAACTATTACGGAAAGAAAAATCAAAGGGAAAACCACCAGGCTTACGTATTTCGATCCTCGCTCATATAGCTCTCTTAATTTCTCTTTATCATTCTTTGCTTCCAACTCGGATACTGCAGGTACCAACGCACTTATTAGGAGAATAGGGAACATTCTTGCAGCATTAGCTGCTTTCTGTCCCAGCTCATAGAAAGTTACGTAACTGAGTCCCAAGAAATGGCTCAAGATAATCTTATCTACCTGAGTATATATGATAGCAGCTAAATTACAGACCTGCATCTTAATTCCATAATTGAATAGTTTCTTAAATATTTCCTTGTTTACCCTTGACCAGCCGAATCTGATGGAGGGAAGCAAAAGATGAGAAAAATAAATATTGAGCAGAATGATGATGAGGGAGACGATTCCGTAATTGATTACCAATCCTCTTATACCCCACCCTGTTTCCAAGAAAAAGAATGTGCCTGTTATGTTGAAGAATGAAGCAAAAATCATGATTTTGTTCTGAATGTCCATCCGCTGTAAACCATTCAGAACTGCGTCAAAAATGCTGAAGGTATTGTTCAAAGAAAATACCAATACCATTCCCAAAATGGCAAATGCCGATTCATTATAAATAGATTCAGGTATCTTGAGCAACGAGATAATGAATGGTTGTATCAAAAACACTAAGGCAATGATGATAAGGGAAAATGTGAGGTAAAATATAATTCCACTATTTATCACTGCATTTATGGAATCTGAGTCCTCTTTGGTATGATATTCGGCGATATATTTGGTAAATGATGTTCGGATTCCAAAGTCAAATACCCCCAGATAGTTTGCTACCACGAATACTAATGACCAGACAGCGAAAACTTGGACTCCCAATTTGTGCAAAATATAAGGAATCAGAAGCAGATTTACCAACATCAACCAGATTCTGCCAATAGAATTGTATATAGTATTTCTAACGATCTTCTTGCCAACGCTTTCCATATTACTTATGCTTATGTTCATCTTTTGTTATTATCTTGGAAACTCGATATATAGCCCCTTTGGTTATGAACATGGTTTTCTTATTAAATCTGCCAGGTTTTCTTGCTCTCTTAATATTTCTTAGCACATCATGTACATTTAACCCCACTATTTGATTACCGTGGTCTTCCAAAGTCTCCACCCATTCGGTCTCATCTCTTAAAGTAAGGCAGGGGGTTTTCAGAAAGAAAGCTTCCTTTTGCACACCTCCTGAGTCGGTCAGCGCGAAACGGGCGTTCTTCTCCAAAACCAGCATGTCCAAATAACTGACCGGATCAATTAAAGTCAGGTGGGGCAAGGAAAGCAACCTGGACATCAGTCTAAACTCGGTTAATTTCTTTCTGGTACGGGGATGGATAGGGAAGATCACTTTTTGGTTTAAATCTGTTATGATTTGTATGACTCTCTGTAGATTTTCCCGGATATCCGTATTCTCCGCCCGGTGAATCGTCAGTAGATAAAATCCCTTTTTCCTCAAACTGAGTTTTCTCATTATCCTTGATTTTTTCTCCGCCACTTTCAGATGTTCCAGAAGCGAATCGTACATCACATCCCCTACCAGATGCACTCCTTTGGTAATACCCTCATTTTTTAGATTTTTTACCGCAGTAGGGGTGGGACAGAAAAGCAAAGTGCTGACATGGTCGGTTAAAATCCGGTTGATTTCCTCTGGCATAGATTTCTTGTAACTGCGCAGTCCTGCCTCCACATGAGCCACCGGAATATTCAGTTTTGCTGCAGCCAAAGCCCCGGCTAAAGTCGAATTGGTATCCCCGTAAACTATGACCAAATCCGGTTTCAGGGAAAGCAGAATCCTTTCAATCCCTTCCATCATTCTTCCTGTTTGCTCTCCATGCTCAGCCGAGCCAATACCTAAATTATAATCCGGTCTGGGTATGGAGAGTTCGGAGAAAAAAACTTTCGACAAGTCATCATCGTAATGCTGTCCGGTGTGTATTATGATCTCACGATGTTTTTTCTGCAGTTCTTTGGAAAGCGCAGCCAGTTTGATGAATTGGGGACGTGCCCCCACCACGGAGATAATTTTCATTATCTTCAGCTTCTATATGTATTTTCCTCAACCAATCCCTCTCTGGAAGGTGAAAAGGGTAAGGTATTTTGGAAAGGTTTGAATTACGATCATGTAATATGATCAAAGGGATCGTTTTGCCGTCTCGATCACAAAATTTTGTTCTTCGTCAGTCAATTCCGTATATATGGGGAGCGAAATCACATCCTTAGCTTTTCTTTCCGCTATGGGTAGATCACCTTCCGTGTATCCCAGGAATTGAAAGCATTTCTGTAAGTGCAGGGGGACGGGATAGTAAATATCATGCCCAATCTGATTTTCCTTTAATGCCTCTGAGAGTTTTTCCCTGTTTTTGACCGCAATGGTGTACTGATGATAGATGTGATAATTGAAATCCTCTTCCATAGGTGTGATGATATCGAAGCCTTTGAAGGCAGCATTATACGCAGCTGCATGTTCCCTTCTTTTGGCGGTCCAGCTATCCAGGTACTTAAGTTTGACGCTCAAGATAGCTGCCTGTATGGTGTCCAGTCTGCTATTGTAACCAACGATGGAATGAAAGTATTTGGGTTGTGCCCCATGTACTCTCAAGATTCTTATTAAATCCGCCATATCTGGATCATCCGTGGTTACCATCCCCGCATCCCCCGCAGCTCCAAGATTCTTGCTGGGGAAAAAGGAGAAACACGCAAAATCTCCCAGCGTACCCGCTTTCTTCCCCTTGTATTTCGATCCGATGGCTTGAGCTGCATCCTCCACCACCTTCAGATTGTGTTTTTTAGCGATCCGGTCGATCGGGTCCATATCCGCGCATTGTCCGTAAAGATGAACCGGCATTATCACCTTGGTTTTAGGGGTGATCTTCTTTTCTATTTGCTCCGGTTCTATATTGTAAGTATCTGGATCGATATCGATAAACACCGGGATTGCTCCCAGCCGGGTGATTGTGCTGGCGGTGGCAAAAAAGGTGAAAGGGGTGGTAATCACCTCATCCCCGGATTCTATGCCACAAGCTCGAAGAGCTAAAAGAATGGCATCGGTTCCCGAAGCCACTCCAATGGCAAATTTAGCACCGCAATATTCCGCAGCTTTCTCTTCAAAGGTCTTTACCTCCGGCCCCATGATAAACTTGGTATCAGCCATAACGGATAAAACCGCCTGATCCAGCTCCTTTTTTATGGCATTATATTGTCTCTTCAGGTCTAACAATGGAACTTGCATTTATATCCTCCGTTGACTTTTAATCCGATAACTGATAACTCTAACCTCAACATTCGGAGAGGGATAAATTTTTTATTGATTCTCCAGAAGCTGATCATCTGGAACATCCCCCCATACTTTGGCTGGTGCTCCCAGAACTATCTTTTTAGGCGGGGTATCCTTGGTTACCACTGCACCGGCAGCTACCTGAGAATCCTCTCCGATGGTCTTACCCGGAAGGATGGTTGCATTTAAACCGATTCGTCCGCCCTTTTTCACCGTCACCCCTTTGTAATGTTTGAATCTCTCCTTGCTCCGGGCCATGTAATTATCGTTACTGGTAGCCACACAGGGCGCGATAAAACAATTGTCTTCTAATACTGAATAGGCGCAGATGTACACGTTGGTTTCCAGTTTACAGTGGGAACCGACCCTGCAGAAATTCTCGATAGCCACCCCTCTTCCCACAATGGTGAAATCGCCCACGGCGACGTTCTCCCGGATGGTGGAAAGATCAGCCACCAGTACCTTTTTCCCCAGGGTGGCTCCGGCATAGATCACTACCGAGGTTCCGATGAGGCAGTCGTCTCCGATCTGAGTGGAGGTTAGTTGTTGTTCGATGGTCGTGGCGGAGGCAGTTGCCTTCATCAACAGCTTGCCGATCACGGTGTTATCATCTATCCGGACAGAATCTCCAATCTGGGTGCTGGCATAAATAGTTACATTATTCCCAATAGTGCAGTTTTTACCTATCCGGACATCTTTCTCTATCACAGTGTACTTTCCAACTTTGGTTCCTTCTCCCAACTTGGCTGTTTGGTCAATGAAGTTTTCCATGTTATAAGACCTCACGGGTTGTATTATGACAAAATTATTAACAACTTTCTATTCTACTTGGACGCGGAATCCTCCCTCTTCAACGATTTCTGGGCAGCATCCCAATCCTTGAACACACGAATCCTGTCTCTTCCATCGCTTCAGGATGATTAACTCTTTTTCCTCGACCGGAAAGAAAACTTTTTCCGCAAATCTTCTATATCCTTACGCCAGACCCCCAACAGCGTTTCCAGCCGATTGAATCCTTCTGGATTTCGTTTTCTGGATCTCTTGACATATTCCTGGCCAAATACGAAAGCAATCGATGCGAAAAGGCTTAAGATACCCGAGATCGCCACCAGAAATGCTCTTTTGGGTCTGGCTCTTCTTTCCGGCGGAACTGCTTTATCCAGAACCTGCACTGTGGGGGTATCTTTGTTTTCTTCTATTTTGTATTGCTCGTATTGCTGAGTTAGAAGCTCAAACACCGTCTCCTGAATCTTGACTTCCCGAATCAGCCGGGCTAACTGCAGGCTTAAAGAGGGAACCTGGTTGAAGAAAACGTCCAGAATCGTTTTCTCTTCCGGTTTTTCTTTCTGATTCCCCCACTCCAGAAGATCCAGCTGCCTTTTCATCTCGTTTACCCTGCTTCTTAATGATTGAATCTGGGGATGGGAGGGGGACATGGTTTTGCCCAAAACGTTCAACTCGATCTCTGAGGATACCATCTCCGCCTTCAGGTCGGCGGCTTTTTGGATGGCGCTTTTCATCTGATCGTCCAGCACCAGGGTCTTGTTGGTCTCCTGGAATTTCTGCAGATTCTCCTCGGCTGAGCTTAAGTCCTTTTGAGTCTGAGCCAATCTCTCCTCAATGAAAATCCTGGCGTTTTTTGCCTTGGAGCTGGAGGTCTCTCGGTTAACCCGATCCAACTCCTGCACAAAGCAATTAGCCACGTCTGCGGTCCGGTTTCTTTCCCGATCCTCATAAGATAAAGTTATCAATCCCTCGGAAGTGACGTTCACCGCCATCCGTGAGGAGAGTTCTTTTATGGCAGCATCCTTTGATTTCACCTTATAGGCCGTCATCAGGTTCTCTTTTTCCACCACGGCCTCGGTCACGGTTCTCGATTTCAAAATAGCGGCGAAAACGTCGGAGGGGGTGGCCATGAGCGGCAAAGAATATGACGATCCCAGTCCGGAGGCGGCACCCAGAAGGGAAGACGCTATTCCCAGATTCAAAGACTCTGTTTGGGGGGGCAGTATGGTGGTGGTGGCACGATACCACTGGGGAAGAAAAAGGGAGATGATGGCTACGATTACGCATACCCCGACGAAATTGAGGAAGAGGAACCGCCGGTAACTCACCAGCACCGTTAGGTAGCTGAAGATATCCACTTTTTCCTGTTCGGATTCCTTGTTATCCATTCCATTTCCTTATTTTTTTCTCTTTAAGATCTCCGGCATTAAATGCATCGATCCACAAACCTTTAACCAATAGCCTCTTTCACTTGGTGGCTTGTTGGATCACCAGATACACGGTGGCTACGTTTCCTAAAACCAGCATGGTATCACGGAAGAACTTCCAATAATCCCTTTCCGGCTTCTCTGGAATCAAAATCGTATCGCCCGGATCGATCTTACGACCGGGAGTGGGTTTCATTCGATCCCCGGTTTGACCCTTAACGATCATTACCTTGTTCTTGTTGGCTTTCCAGGAGTAACCGCCGGCACGGTCGATGTAATACCGGTAATTCTCACCCGCCATATACGGAACCAAACCCGGATTAATCACGCTGCCCGAAACATTCACCACCATACTCTTGGTCGGTATGTTTATCACGTCCCCGTTTTTCAGGGTGAGGTCGTATTGACTTAATTGCCTTGCGAACAATTTTTCAAAATCGCATGCCACTCTGCCCGGTTTCTCCCGGGATCTGAGTTTATAATAATTGTATTCAGACTCAGTCATATCTGCCACCGGGATATTTTTCAATCTTTCGAATTCCGGATCGGTTACGTTATAAGTTCTGATCATTTCGGCTTCGGGAAGGGAGGCAAAAGGGGTAAATCCGCCGGCTTTGGCAATGACCTCCGACAATCTGGTGGTATCCTCTTCTATTTGGTAAACGCCGGGATACTTCACCTCGCCTTTGATAAACACCTGATCTCTTTTGTGAAATTTGGGAATCGTTCGGATAAACACCCGGTCATCCGGCAAAAGAGGGAGATTCTTCCGGGGGTCGTGTTCGGCTATCAAGCCTTTAAGGTCTAAGGGAATAGTGGTGGTGGTCATATGATCCGGATTGAACCTGACCAACTCGCCGCTAAGAAGATCCACGTCCATGGTCAGGCCATAAGCTAAGTTTATCAGATCTCCAAGGCTGTCGTGGGTAGCATATTCGAATTCCCCTCCGGATTTCACCGCCCCGTAGATGCCGATGGTATTTACTTTTTCTTCCTGTGAGGGCACAAATAGGATGTCTCCTCCCAGAACGTAGGGGTTTCTGTTCCGATCGCCGATTCGTTTAAATTTAAATATGTCTGCCAGGGTGGTGTTACCATCCGTATGGGTGATTAGGATATTTCTTAAAGAGGAGCTGTCCTCTATAACCCCGGCAGAATCCACCACCTCCGACACCCGGGTATTGGCGTAAACAGTGTAAACCCCTGGTGATTCCACCCTTCCCGCCACTATCACCTTGACTTTTTTGAGCTTCACCAGAGTGACGGTTATGGGGACGTTCTTGTAATATTTAAGGAGGGCATCTTGGATGGTGTTTTTGGCCTCATCTAGGGATTTTCCTGTCACCGGCACTTTTCCCACCCCGGGGATCAAAAGATCGCCTTCCGGGGTAACCGTCAACGCAGAATGGATGTTGGTCTCACCCCAGATGTCGATGGAAAGCTCATCCCCGCCTCCCAACACGTATTCAGCGGGGGCGATGCTTTTTTCCAAAGCCGGTGCCGTTTCTACGGCAGCAGGTGCAGTGACCGACATCTTTTCCGGAGTGACCAGTTGTGCCCGTCCAAAACCGGGTAGAACCATGATGTAAAAAATCAAAGTTAAAATAGGCAAGGATAGTTTTTTCAAATTACAAACTCCTTTTAGGAAAATTTAAAAGCCGAGTCAACTGCGGGATAAGATACCGCTCAACTCGGCGTGATTTATAAAACCACAAGCATTTATTCCTATGTGATAGCATGGTGATTTAGTCATCTTACATTCCCTAAGCAAGGTTGGGTTTGATAATTCCTTAGAATACGCACAAAATAATATACGTCACATGCCAAGAATGTCAAATCCTAAAGTTCAACCCTGCTTACTTACCCTTTAACTCAAATTTATATTATTACCTCCTTTCCTAGTTTATTTTAAAACACTCTTGATAGCCTCTACTTAAGTATATCCCCATGTACCCTGCTTGTCAAGAAAAAAGGTGACAAAAAAAACCCGCTAAAAGCGGGGGTTTTATGCTTGGGTTGATATTATCCGAGATCGAGACGATACAATCATCCAGTAAGATAGTAATGTGTTTGCAGCGAGATGAGGAGTGCAATAAATAGCTAAGGTGCGGATTGTATCAATGGATGGGCGTCGGTAGGAGCATTTGCTTATATTGCTTGAATCCTCAAAAGCGCACGTCAAATCAGCAAAACTCGTTTCAGACAAAAAGAAACCAATAGAGAAGACAAGTAATCCTGTTAAAAGAAGCTTGCGAGTAAGCATTTTGATACCTCCGATGGTAAAAGGTTTGTTAACAAAATCATGAACAAAATAGAAGGCTAATAATGACTCATATTATATCCTCTTGTTTAAAGTTTGACCAAGCACTTAGAGATGCTACTTCTTTTCTTTTGGGTAATTGTGTTTATCAACCGCTATCCTACTACTTACCCACACATCTGTACTTCCAAGTCCACCTGGACGCGAGGAGGTAAAATAAAGCTTTGATCCGTCTGCGGTGATATATGGTTGCCTGGCTCCCCAAGGACCATTTATCGTAGAATCTAACACCACTGCAGGACCCCACTCGGTCCCGGTCCAGTGGGAAACACAGATGTAATAAGTAGAACCACATCTGTTAAAATATATGATGCGATTATCGGCTGTTACTGTGGCGTCCTCTTCCGTCGAGGTGGTATTAATGTTGTGACCCAATGAAACCGGATAACTCCATTCAGTTCCATTCCACTCCGATACCCACAAGCCATTACTGCTGAAGTAGAGTTTAGTTCCATCGGGTGATAGAAATGGAGTCCCTTGACTATAAAATGTGTTGATGGGAGGTCCTAAATTCTCAATTACACCCCATTGATTGTTCAAGCTATCCCAGGTTGATACCCATATGTCCCAATCCCCATATCCTCCCGGTCTGCCGTATAGCAAACAATAGAGCTTCTTTCCATCCGGTGAAAGGGAAGGGTAAAGGTCGCGAATAACACTATTTATGTTAAGTCCGCAATTCTGGGGTTCGGACCATGTGCCTGAGACGGTATCCCAGAATGAATACCATATATCTTCATTCCCATGCGTTCCCACTCTACTTGAGGCAAACACCGCCATCCTTCCATCAGGGGTCATGCGAAAGGATTCTTCACCTCTGGGGCTGTTTATTGGTAGTCCCAAATTCACCGGCTCGCTCCAGTCACATTCCGGTATCTGCGGCTCTGGTCCAGCTTTAAAAAGATAGTTCACCAGATACACCACATCCCCCACTTCAATATTGCAAGTTCCATTGGGATCGGCACAATCCAAACACAGCGGATATGCTCCATGCCTGAAAAGATAGTTGATCTCATACACCACGTCCCCCACGTCTACCAGGCTATCTTCGTTTACATCGCCAGGCATCTGTGCTTGAGTGACAGATATTGACACCAAGAGGCTAAAGCTGAAGAGCAATAAAGAATTAACCAATCTCCGCATAAATTTCCCCTCGTTTTTTATCTGTGTCTACCAATTATATTATAAATTACTGCACTATTTTGTCAAGTGTTTTTTGCATTTTTGGGTGATATAAATATTGTATTTTAAAAGTTGCTTTAGCCCTTACTCTTGGTATTCTTTTTTCCCCATAACAAACTATTGGAAACATATAACCCCGACTTATCTATTAAACAGATTTTAAATTTGACAAAACGCAGTCAATTAGCTTTATTATCCTAAGAATACGGTTATTTTTGCACGAAAAAAGGAGACCAAATGGCAACACCCAGGATTTCGAAAAGAGCAAAGGATATGCCTCCATCACCCATAAGGAAATTAGTTCCCTTAGCTGATGCGGCGAAGAAAAAAGGAATAAAGATCTATCATTTGAACATCGGGCAGCCGGATATTCCCACACCCCGCGAGTTCATGGATGCTGTCCGCAACTATAATGAGGAGGTTTTGGCTTACGGTAATTCCAAGGGATTGCAAAAATTCCTCTCCGGTTTGGTTCAGTATTATAAAAGAAGAAACATTCTGGTGGAGGAAAAAGACATTCAGGTGACCACAGGAGGAAGCGAAGCCATCATCTTTGCCATGATTTGCGTGGCGGGGGTGGGGGACGAGATCATCATATTCGAGCCGTTCTATAACAACTACAACAGTTTTGCCAAAATGGCGGATATGCAATTAGTCCCCATAACCCTCCAGGCGGAGAATGGCTTTCACCTGCCCCCCAAAGAGAAGATAGTAGAGAAGATCACTTCCAAAACCCGGGCTATATCGATCTGCTCTCCCAACAATCCCACCGGCACAGTTTACACGCGTCAAGAGATGGAGATGATCGCCCGGATCTGCCAGGAGCACGATCTCTTTGTCTTGTCCGACGAGGTCTACCGCGAGTTCATTTATGAGGGGAAGCACACCAGCATCATGCATATCCCGGGGGTAGAGGATCGGACCATACTTATAGATTCAATGTCCAAAAGATACAGCGCCTGCGGGGCTCGAGTCGGCTGCTTGGTCTCCAAAAATGATGAGGTGATGGCAGCGGCTTTGAAGCTGGCTCAGTCCAGATTATGCTCTCCCACTATTGAGCAGGTTGGAGCAACCGCAGCTTTGGTTATCCAGGATGATTATTTCGAAAGAATGGCAGCGGAATACAGAAGACGAAGAGATACCGTCTATGACGAGTTGATGAAGATTCCGGGAGTGGTGTGCTTAAAACCCAGCGGTGCCTTTTACATCATGGCCAAGCTTCCGGTAAAAGACGCAGAGGATTTCGCCCGCTGGATGCTGACAGATTTCAATTCAGACGGTGAGACCACCATGATCGCCCCAGGCCCCGGATTTTATGCCACACCGGGCAAAGGCCATAACGAAGCCCGTATCGCCTATGTGCTCAACGTGGACGATCTGAAAAAAGCCATGAGGGTTTTGGCAAAGGGGATTGAGACTTACAATCAAAGACCGTAATTACCTCACCCCCTGTATCCCCCTCTCCATCCTTCGACTAACTCAGGATGGTGAGGGGGATTAATGGGGGAGAGGTTTCATAATCAAAACAAATGAACCAACGATACTTCATCGGCGTCGATCTGGGGGGGACCAATATCAAATTCGGCATTGTCTCCGGCACAGGGGCGATTCTCCATAAAGGGATGTTGCCTGTGCAATCACACCTGGGGCGCGAAGCCATCTTAAATAATATAAACCGGGCTATCTTTCAATCTTTAAGCTTTGCCGATAAGAAGAAGATTAAAATAAGGGGGATCGGGGTAGGCTCGCCGGGGACGGTGAACTTGGTTACGGGTAAAATCGAGGGTTCCTGTCCCAATCTTCCCCAGATGGTGAATGTGGGTTTGAAGAAATGGTTATCCCGATATTTCAAATTACTCATTCATGCTGACAACGATGCCAATGTCATGGCATTAGCGGAACACAAATTTGGCGCAGCTAAAGGTTATCACCATGCGCTCTGTTTGACCCTCGGAACCGGTATCGGCGGCGGTATTATCTTGGACGGTGAATTGTTTCACGGGTCGAATTATGCCGGGGCCGAGTTCGGACATATGACTATTTGCTATAAAGGGAGAAAATGTAATTGTGGTAGCATCGGATGTTTGGAGATGTATGCTTCCGCACCCGCCATAGTTGAAGATACCAAAATACTTCTTCACAAAAATAAAAAATCTATTATTCACAAATTGGTCAAAAGTGATTTAAGTGGACTTACCCCCAAGATCATCTTTGAAGCGGAAAGAAAGGGGGACTCTTTAGCTACGGAAGTTATTAACCAGACTTGTATCTACCTGGGGGCAGGCATTGCCAGTGCGGTGAATCTGTTAAATCCGCAGGTGGTGGTAATCGGTGGTGGGGTATCAGAGGGGGGTAATAACTTTATCAAAAGAATTGAAAAGGAAGTAAAGAAAAGGGCTTTCCCCTCCGCCACAAAAAATCTCAAGGTAGTGAAAGCTCAATTGGGCAACGATGCCGGCTTCATCGGCGCAGCGATGTTGTGTTTATCGTAATTTGTAGGGGTTCGATTCATCGAACCCGGTTTTAAATGCCGAAAAAAATGCGATCAAATAGTTAAACAAATGGCGGAGATATGAAGCCTCCGCTGTACCTAACCCGATCTTCACATTCGTTCTAAAGCGAAGTCGAAACAAAGCCTGCTTAATGACACTACTTCTCTAACAGATCTTTGATGATCTTTTCCAATTGATCGATTTGAAAGGGCTTGGTAAGAAGATGATCGACTCTGGATTCTTTAACCTTCTGGGGATCAGGGTCCAATCCCCAGCCGGTGACGATGATGACCGGAACTCTGGGCTTTTTCTGTTTGACCATTTTGGAGACGTCCCAGCCCGAGATGTCCGGCATCCCCAAATCGGTTATCACCAGATCGAAATCCTCCTTCTCGAATGTCTCCATTCCCTCTTTACCGCAGGAAGCCACTTGGGATTTGCAGTTCATTCGCTCCAGGACGCTGGTCAAAAGCTCGGTTATCAACGGTTCATCGTCGATGATCAATACATTTTTGGTTTGTCTGGGTGTATTCTTTTCTCCTTGGATGGTAATCACCTCTTCTATGTTCAATTCCTCTCCGGTGGGGAGTTTTACCGGCTCATTCTTTGGAATCTTTTGACCGGGGGATTGATCGATATAGCCCGACTCCATACCAGCTGCCGATAAGAGGACCCTGTTTTTAAGACGCTCATGCACCTGCATAATCTCCGCTGCTGGGATAAACTCCCGGTTTTTATACTTGAAATTCAAAAGCTCCAAAGTTCCCAGGATCTGTATCAAAATCTCATCTATGTTTTCCTGCAAGCTGCGGCTGACTAACTCCAGCAGTCCACCAATTTGATTGCCAAAGAGGGTGATGATTTTCGCATCCTCCTCTTTGAATCCGAACTTCTCCCGACTGAAAGCGATCAAAATCCCCCACAATTTTCCTTTGGAATTGATCGGAACAGCAATCAAGGAGTTGGTTTTCTCGGTTTCGACTAACCAGGATAATTCTATTTCTGTTTCTGCCATATCATTGACCAGTTGAGGGATCTGTGAGTCGATCACCCGCTGAAAGAAACTCCCCTTTTCTTTTAAATCCTGCAACTTTTGCACTGAATCAGCAGAAAAACCCGAAGAATAAATCACATTCCATTCCCCACCCCCAACATCTTTTCGAAAGATTGCAAAGTGCGGTACTTTGAAATAATCCTTCAGACGATCAACCACAATTTCGAATATCTTTTGCATATGGTTCCCATTTTCCTTAGTGGTTCTCATATGGCATTTACTAGACACTGTTAATGGTTTGCGGGCTGCCAAATAAGGTAAAGCTGTCCACCTCATTTATCTTGACCGAAACAATTTTCCCCAAGATATCTTCGCGGGTGTCGATTATCGCGGTCTGATTGGTTCGGGCTTTTCCCTTCCATTTATTTCTGTCCCTTCTGCTCTTCTCATCCACCAAAACTTCCACGGTTTTACCCATAAATCTTTGATTCCTCCTCTTCGAGATCTCTTTCTGCAAATGTATTAACTCATATAGTCGTTTGAGCTTTTCTTCGTCCGGCACATCGTCCTCCCAAGCAGCAGCTCCGGTCCCCTCTCTTACGGAATAACGAAACATGAAAGCGGAATCGAATTCGACCGTTTTCATTATCTCCAGCGTCTTCTGAAAATCCTCTTGACTCTCGGAAGGAAACCCAACGATCACGTCGGTAGTAAGACTAACGTTTACCATTCTCTCTTTGATCCGCTCAACCAGTATTAGATAATCCCCCGAAGTGTAACCCCGATTCATCTTCTCCAGAATTCTGTCGGACCCGGATTGCAGCGGAAGATGAATGTGTCTGCAAGCCTTGGGCAGTGAAGTTATTCTCTCAATTAATTTATCGGACAAATCCTTGGGATGTGAAGTCATGAAACGAATCCATTCGATATCGGTCCGGTCGTTAACCATCTGGAGTAAATCCGCGAAATCTTTCCCCTCATATCTGTATGAGTTCACATTCTGCCCCAGAAGGGTTACTTCTTTCGCCCCGGATTCAGCTATGAGTTGAACCTCCCGGATTATCTGTTGGCTTGGTCGGTTTCTTTCCGGTCCCCGCACATACGGAACCACGCAGTAGGAACAAAAATTATCACAGCCGCGGGAGATGGCAACAAAGGAGGTAAAAGGAGTTTTCCTTCTGGGGAGTATCTCCCGATCCCAGATCTCTTGGGAATCAAAATCGTCACGCGAAGAGTGTACCCTCACCCGGCGGGAGTAATGGTGATTGCTTAATAGTTGGGGCAGCTGGAATATCTGATCCGGTCCCAAGACCAAATCCAAAAAAGGTTGTTTCTGAAGTAATTCATCTCCTAATCTTTGAGCCATACAACCAGCCACCACCAGCATAACATCTGGATTCTGCTGTTTGTATCGGTAGAAATCGGTAAGCCGCCCCAAAGCGCGTCTTTCCGCTTTCTCCCGGACGGAACAGGTGTTCAGAACGATAACCTCCGCTTCCTTTTCTATTTTAGTTACGGTATGACCTTCTGCATGAAGCATGCCCATTAGCCGTTCTGAATCGTAGACGTTCATCTGGCAGCCAAAGGTCTGTATGTATACCTTTTTTCCCATATTGGTATCTGAAAGTGAATACGAATGGTAATCTAACAAACCCAATAGAATTATAGCTGACTTATCCGATTTGTCAAGCCATAAAATGCACAAGAATCTTGAAAAGATATTTCTCAATATTGAAATTCAGTTAGGTGGAAAGCAGTCGATTTACCGGTCGGTCATCCTCGCCAAACTAAAGATGCCTGCCGGGTAGGGGGAACCCGACAGGCATCTTAAGGGTACTTTTGCTCAATGGATTATCCGGTTGTTTTTTACCCTTCTTTTTGCCCCTGATAATCAGGGTGGAGTTACTATATATTCCACCAATAGTTGAGCTTGATTAAGAAAGTGTTGCCGGGAATGGTCTCAAACAGGCTATTCCAATCGCGTCTGAATCTGAAATCACCCACCCCTTGTTCCCAGGTGTCCCGATTCTGGGTCCAGACCACAAACAAGGTGCTTCCCGGTCGATATTCCCACCGCAGAACCACGTTTGAATTAAAAGACTTCCAGTTGAAATCCGGTTGGCTTTTTTCTTCGTCATAGACCGAAGTATCCACGTACTCAAACTTATCCGGAGCAATCATCTTTTTAAAGTTGTTATAATCCACCGCTGCCATGAAGGGCTGAGCATAAAACTGCAAGGTTAAATCTTTGGTAAAAGTCCAGGTTCCTCTGAGGGTCATATCGAATCGCCTTACGTGCTGTTCACCGAATATTTCGTCGGTTCTGTTGTCGTTTTCGTCCGTAAGAGCTGTCAGCCATCTGGTAACCCCGTCCGAGCGCATGTATCCCGGACCTCCGTTGAACTCGATATTGGATGTGGGTTGCAGGTTAATCCAAAAACTGTAGTAATTGAAATGTCCGTCTTTGGTGTCTCCTCCCTCCAGGTAGGGGTTGATTTGCCACCATTTGCGGCTATCGGTATTCAACCTCGCCCACCAGCTCCTTCCTATTGGTATCAATACCAGCGGGCCTCCGCGGGTCTCCCGATCGTCATATTGAACCTCAAAATCCGTCCAAGCTCCTCCTCCCAATTCCCAGAAGTTGGTCAGCTCAAAGCTTGTATTGAAATTCCCTCCCCGGGTTAAAGCAACGTCAGATAAGTTGTCGCTAAAGGAAAAATTAATGTTGTTCCAGGTCTTCCTGACTATCCACCATGTCTTAGTGGTCCGGTATTGCATCCAGCCTTCGATCCCTTTCATGTCCGAGCGTTTCCAGAAGCCCATGCGATTTAAATCCAGTTTTCGGTCTATGTAATATGACTGGATCGATCCTCTGACGTGCTCTCCCCCCTCTTTTCCAAAGTAAATCCACGCGCCCCCGCCATTCCTTTTCGGTCCGGTTTTCGAACCAACCAAATGTCCGGAGCTTTGGTAATCTCCGTTTTTAAACCTCAGCGTCCAATCTAATCCTCCGGTATAGGCGGAATTGAAGCTTTTCTGATTGACCGCAGTTGCCATAAAACCTATGTTTGAGTTTTTTAATATATCTTGTTTTATTCGGGCAACCAGATAGTTAGCTTCCGGCTCTATTACCGCTTTTCTTCGATTGCTGTCGATATCCACGAACTCCGCCTCTTCTTCCTGAGTAACCGCTTCCAAGATTCCGATGGATGTTCCACTCTTCAGTTTTCCGCTGAGTTTTCCTGCCGCCAGGATTGTAGTCGATTTGGGTCGTTCAACGTAGTAATCCACTCCCTCGGGCCATCCGGTGGGTGCTCTTCCGATTCTGCGAGAATAAAATAGGTCCAGATATGTGTCAAATATGTCAAATCCCTCCATGAAAAACGGACGTTTCTCATCGTACTCCGTCTCAAAAGTGGAGAGGTTTAAAACAGTCTGGTCTTGTTCCACTTGACCGAAATCCGGATTGACTGTGGCGTTCAGCGTCAGATCGGACGTAACGCCGTATTTTAGATCAAAGCCAAAGTTTCCAAAAAAGTCCCGCCCATCGGGATTCCCCTGGCTTTTTATTTCGGTTTCCTCATAAGATACCACGTAAGGAAGCAGTTCCACTTTTTTGGGGGCAGCAATATTCTGAAGCCCCTTCAAGTGTCCGAAACGAGAGACAAAACCGCTGGCGCTTTCCGGTATATAAATCCAGCGGTCCAGTTCATTTTTACGACTTATCTGCCGGCTGAAGTATATCCCCCAGACTGGATTTTCCTCGCAAGCAAAGCGCAGACAGAAAAATGGAATCTTCAACTCCGCAGTCCAGCCAGACGCTGATTTCCGGGTGGCTGATTCCCAGACGCCATCCCAGCTGAGATCGGCGTTATTATCGTTATAGTAATAGGTATCCTTCTGAGTTCCGGAGGCGTAGAGAGTGAATGCATGTGCGGTCTGGTGATCGTGATGACTGTCGATGATGACGTTGATGAGGTCCGCTTGAATATCCCTGTCCCGCCGGGTAAGTCGATTGATGATTTTGTCCGGTTCTGAGTCATACATCTGCATCCCTACATAAAGAGCTTCGTCATCGTATACCACTATCACAAAGGTGGATTCGGTGGCGGGTTTTCCTTCGTCCGGCTGATATTGAATGAAATCCCCGGACCGGGGTGCCTTTTCCCAGAAATCCTCATCCAATATCCCGTCTATTTTAATCCCCCCGTTGACTTTCACGGCAGTAATGCTTTTGACCGTATCATCGTCGAGTTCTTGAGCGAAGAGGTCGGAGTTATTTAGAAGAAGAAAGAATAAAGATATCGCAACCGAGATTAAAATCCATTTCCAAGACAGCATAACGGACTCCGGAAGAGAAGAAACGGTCATTTGGAAAACGATCCGGAATCGACAAAACTTGGTCGATTCATTTTTTTATACCGAAGCCAAACAGGGAATGTTCCGGAATTCTTATGAAGAGGAAAATTTTTGTCATTGCGTGAGTATAATTAGCAGGAGGATAATTTAGATTATTATTGTCCCGATTAATCTTCATTATTCATTCGTTCTGAAGAGTAAAATCATAAATTGTATTAAAGACAAAAGCCCCACCGTTTGTAGTGGGGCTTGTGGAAAACAATTATTCAAGTTATTTTAATAGCAGGGGAAGGGACCACTCTTATACAGATAATTGATTAGATAGACCAGATCCCCTAAATCGATTTTACCATCACAATTCACGTCTCCTTTAGTTAAAGGATCAGGGATGGGTCCATTCTTGTACAGATAATTAGTGATGTAGATCACATCACCTATATTAATCTGACCATCGCCGGTGACATCCCCCTTTCCGGATAACACTAACATGGAATCAACATAAGGTAGGTAATTGTGGGCAGTGATGGTCAGATTCATTGTTCCCGGGGTCTGAGGGGAAGGATATAGGGTAATCTGGCCCAGAGGATCGGTAAAGCCGGTTTCGAAAACCTCGTCCCCTTTAAGCAAGCAGACTAGAGCTCGGTTAATCCGAGTAGAATCGGTACCCGTTACCGTGAAGGTCACTTCACTTGTACCCAGGTTAATGGTGTGGGGAAAAGCCACGTTCATGGTATCCGCTACCTGAGTCCACAAATCAACGGATGGGTCCCCCATGATATTGTAAGCTTCCAGGTAATAACGGCTGAATCCTTCTCCTCCATAATATTGATACAGATACCACAGGGCTTTATCGGTCATGCTGCCAATGGAAAGACAGGTCTCGGCAAATGCAGCCTGAAACATCCGTTTTTCCAGAATGTCATCCTCATCCCAGTAGGTGTAGTTGGAAGCCCCCCAGAAAGCCATGCCCGCTTTGCCAGCCGTTTTTGCCCAGGTTTCGCCGTACGACTCCGATACGTTGAATCTTCCGGTCAGGCAGGCATGCGAAAGGACGAAAGGATATTTATCCGGATTGCTTAGATTCTGCACGTTGATCTGGTTAAAAGGTACGCTGGACCAGCCGCTCTCCGAGCCGTGTCCGGAGTAGCAGAGGATGGTTCTTCCCTCGTCAACGCTGGCGGTGATCATACCGGTAGTCCCCCCCAGGCTTTGCCAGATGGTATCACAAATCATCCCCTGGGGTTTGCAGTAATTCAGCATCACGTAATCGTGGGTTTTGACAGCCAGATTGTTCAAATCCGATGCCGCAACAAAACATGCTTTCTGCATCCAGTCCAAGCCGGATGAGGTCGGGTTTTCGTAATATAGTATCTTATCGACCATGGCTTCTGCCTCGGTCAAGTTCTTGACCGGTAATCTTCCGCGAAATATGTCGGCAAAATCGTCTGCATCCATCCGGACATAGTCAAGATCGGTGGAAGTCAAGCTGTACGTTCCGGTCCAGGTCGGGACGTACTCAACGTCACCCACCAAAAGCACATAAGTAGGGGGGATAGTCCAGCTCTCGTAGGCATTCCGGATGTAAGTTTTTATCTCCTCTTGGGTGGAGCCGATTTCAGGTACCTGTGCCACGGTAACCTGGAATCCCTTTTTGGTTTTCCAATCTATGAAACCGGCTAAAGCTGGATAAAAATCTTGATGGGTGATGATCAGATACGTCAGGGGGGATGGGGAAGTAGTTTTTACCATTGAGGCAAAAGACTGATAATTTACTAACAGCTTTGAACAGAGTTCCTCAAAGGGGGGAGAGGCATATCGTTGTAGCTGGTTTTGAGTGGTGCTGATATCTGAACTGGATAAGCTAAGTTTAAGCTTTATGTTGGAGTAAATTCTAATCCGTCCCGATTGGGGATTATAACTGACCGGATAAATCAATATAATAACGAAGCGATGTCCCCGGATGACACCGATCTCTCCCAGTTTAACCGGTTTTTCGGGCAAAAAAGTGTTCTGCTGATAAAATTGCTGGTCTATGGTAAACGGGACCTGTCTCTCTGCCCCGGCTATCTTGGGTACAGAAGGCTGGACCGGGACAATGGGATGAGTAAGTTTCATTTCGGCTAGGCTCTTCTCCGTTGATTCATAACTTTCCACGTTAATGCTGACCTCTGCCCCAAAGGGGATCTGCACCATTTTGGTTATCACCGGCAGGTTTGGCTGGCTGATCACCGAGGTTACCCCGGCAGAGGAGATGGAAAGTGAGGAGTACGCTCCCCCAGCGGTGGATATCTCCTCGGACCATATTCCGGGTATCAGGATCTCTAAACTAACCTGGGAGGGATCGGATTTAATGATGTTCAGCCGAGGTATTTTATCTTCAGCCGGAATCAACGGGACCCAGGTTGGAGATGTAGTTGCCCGGACCAAAGAAAAAATCCCAAAGAGCAGAATGGTTATTAGCCCCATCCAAACCATTCCTATCACCTCCAAAGGAATTTTTTTCATCATATGCCTGATCTCCTTAAAAGTATCATCGGTCAATAATGGAATATCTTTGCATTTCCAATGCCTTTCCAATCAAGACAAATTCTGTCTTGTATTATACGAAAAGCAATAGAGCCTTTTATGGATAAATTGTCCTGGATATCCGAAAAAGTGTATATCCCCCCTAAAAAACAAAGCCAGGGTTTTAAGACCCTGGCCTCTCAACAACTCTTCCGTGGTGGTGTTATCTGATTAACCGATGATTACTTCCTTTCCCATTTGGGCGGACCAAAATGCTGGGAGTGGAATTTCAAGATATAGGGCAAACGGTCGTAGACAAAGTGATTATGGTCTGCCGGGTAGCCGGAATAACCGCTGTATTCCATATAAGTATGCTCTTTGCCATATAAGGAGAGCAGCTGGTCCAAGGCTCTGGTTCCGTTGTAAAGGTCAAGTTGATCCTGATCCCCGCAGTCGAAGTAAATACTCAAATTGGCGAAAGCATCCGGCTCATTCACCAGATTGGTCTTGATGTCCTGGCTTAACCACCGGTTCCATATGGGGGAGCCGGGTGGGACGGTTCTGCTGGCGTCAAAGGGGAGATCCGCTCCATATTTGGTTCCTCCGATGTCGACGAGAACAAAGAAGTTGGCGCTATCTGGATCATTGGGATCATGCGGTGAAAAAGCTGCCGCCATGGCAAAGATTAGTTGGCTATACGTTTTGTCGGGATGGGACGGGTCGGTCCAGGGATTAAGCTTTTTATAACTGGCATAGGAGAAATCGTCGGAAGCAAAACCGTTTTCATCATACATCTTATCGATTATCTGGCGGGTGAGAAAGGTCTCGAATGAGGCATAGGGGCTAATGGCGCTCACCGAGCTGAAAAGCAGGGTATCGTAATCCATGGCTATTCTCAAGGCACCGTAACCCCCCATTCCATGTCCGCTTATCGCATGGTAATCTCTATTGGGAATCCATACCCCCTCTATCCGGATTCCTACGGTAGCAAAGTTGACTTCGATGGAATCCACTATATCATGAGCGATATAATCCTCATACTTTCCCAGCAGAAGGGAGTTGACGTAGAATGTCCCGCCCAGATCGGTTTTGTAGGGATCGGAAGCCAGGGCGATGGAGGAAGCATCCGGCATCACCAGGATCATGGGATTAATTTGATTTTCTGCGATCATCCGATCTGCCACCTCTGCCACTTTGTAGATGAACGTAAAAGCCTGGTTATCCTCACCGAAATCATGAAGCAGATAGAGTACCGGGAAACCGTTCAGGCTCTGAGGTGGGTGATTGATCGGGTCATACTGGGGGGGCAAGTAGACGTACATATCCCTAACCGAGGGATCCTTTATCAGATTACCTTGCAGCGACGGGAAATTGTAGCTTAATATCCAGGGTTCCTCTAACGGATATTCCTGTCGGATCGGATTTTCTCTTTTCCCGCAGCTCACCATAAGAGAAATGATCAAACAGATCAAAATCAGTCCGAATAAAATTCTTTTCATTATGGCTCCTTTGTTCGGTTTCGAGTTAATTCCTGCCCGGGTGATTCACCCTCGGGCTTAATCTGGTTCATTTTAAAAATGGTAAGTGAAAGATAATCCGGAACAATGGTAGATCATCTTGTAACTTCCGGGCATATTGTCATAGCGGTCGTCTCCGTTCACGTCCTGGAGATCCTTGAAGTCCCGCTTCTTATATAATACCAGTTGGTAATCATAACCTAGCTCGACAGAGTTGATCCGGTAGGATAATCCCACATTGATGCTGTTTTTATCTCCCACATCCGGTATGAGCAAATTAAAGGTGGAGTTGGAAATGGGGGATTTTTCAAAGAAATACCCGCCCCGCACCGCCAGTTTCTCTTTTAGCATATATTCCCCACCCAGGCTGAATCTGATTATGTTCTCCCAGTTAAACGGAATTTTGGCATCCCTTAAGCCCAGATAGAGAGTGTCGTTCTGGCTCTGGGTGAGGGTGAAATCCTTGGTATTGATCGATTCGAACCGAGACCAGTTGACCGAGCTTAAGTCGGATGTCAGAGTTAATTTCTCCAGCGGTTTGTACATCACCCCTAGGCCTATCTCCCCGGGAAGGGAGAGGGTGGTTTCGAATTTGTTGTCTTTGTAACGGGTGGTTCCTCCCAGGATTTGAGAATTGGTAAAAGGGATGTTAGGGTAATAAATCTCCAGTACCATGCTTCCGGAGAGATCGATATTTACCGGGCTATGATAGGAAAGCCCGAATTGCAGTTTGGGACTGTATTTGTAGAGAATCCCGGCATTGAATCCCACCCCCCAGCCGTCGGTGATCATCGATTCGTCCACCGGGAAGAAATCATAAGGTCGGGGGTAATCGGTGGGAACTAACACGGGCCGGCGCAGTTCGAAATCGGCTCTTTGGATGGAAATACCTAAACCTAAGCCGAGTTTATCCTCCATGAAACTCTTTGCCACGGAGGGATGTATGTCCCAAATCAGGATATTGGTGCTGTGATCGAACGTGGGATAGGGTACGGTATTATCAAATCCCATTATAGGTTTATACAGATCCCATCGGGATTGTAGTTTATACGGGGCATAAAATGCTATCCCGCCGGTGAATCCCTGCAGCTGGGTAAATTTGTAGAATCCGGAAAAACTGGGAAGGAAAAAAGCCCTATCCTCCGGGTAATAAGTCACGGTTGGATACCCGATAGCATAACCCGCATCTCCCAAGTTTATGGAAGGGGTATATTCAGGTCTGAAATTAAGGATATAACCGTTACTTGAGAATTCGGAATTGGTCAGATACGCCAGCCCGGCTGGATTCCAATAGGCGGCGCTCCAGTCGTCAGCCAATCCCCGGAAAGCCCCACCCATACTCAGGGCTTTGGAACCTACTCCGGGAAGGGCAAACCCCCCTCCGGCAAAAGAAAAGCTGGTCGGGATAAGAATAAAAAGAATAACGCCAAGAGAAATAAAACCACGCTTCATTTTTCACCTCTTACTCTTTACAGGTTTCAAAAAACTTGATCTCTTATTCTAAGTCTTCGCTTGTCATTATCCGAACAAACGATACCTCTAGTTTTTTCCTGGTGCGGGAAAAGACAAAGATCCCGCATAAGTTTTCCAATATTAAAACATTAATTTTTCTTTGTCAACGATTTTTTTTAGAAAATTATGAGCAAAAGAGACGGCAGTTGTCCGAATGGAGGGAAATAAAAAAACTGGGATAGTTCTCTCGGTCTAATTGTAATACTCGAATAGTGATTTCAGAGGCTTAACTCCCGATAATACAACTTAATAGGTCGAGACAGAGGTTTTGGTATAAATAAGACAAGCCGAACCTCTAAGGTAGAGATTCGGCTGGGTCTTTCACAACTAACTAAATATTGTTTTAACTAACAGGAAGGCGGTGGGCCACCTTTGAAGAGATAGTTGATTAAATAAACAATATCCCCAACATCGACATTTCCATCGCAAGTAGCATCACCAGCGGGGAGCGGAGATGGGGCGGGTTCGGTCTTGAAGAGATAGTTGATAAGATAAACGATGTCACCAACATCTATCACACCATCTGCATTAGCATCTCCAGTCATATAGCGGATCCCGGCTGCTTCATTGGATGGACTGCTCTCATTGCCGGAAAAGTCGGTGGTGGTAACAAGATAGTCATAGGTTCTCCACAATTGGGCTGTGGAATCACTAAAAGCTGTATCTGTGGTGAAACCTACTCTATAGTTTAGGCTACGAGAGAATCCTGGTATAGTATCCCGATATCCCGTTGCCCGGTGTAGCCGTAACGAGGCCTCACCAACTTTCGCACAAAAACTCAAATCCACAGCCTCAGCTACTTTCCCAAGAAAATGGTCTTGGGGCACTCTTTCACTTAAGGAAAAATTGCAAAACATTCTCTCTTGATAAGCTTTTGTCCCGATCACTAAAATGACCCATTGCCGGAGAAATCCCGAAAAGAAAAGATCGAGCTGATTATTATAATTGCCGTCACATCGAGAGCCGTACCGATACCCAAACCTATCCATTTGGCATTTTTACTATTCTTCCTCTCGATCTGGAATACCTTCTCTCTGGAAATAAGCATCACTCTGTCCGAATTTTCGAGGGAAATCGCTGATAGAAAGGGAATCTTACCTAAAGTGGCGAGCCTTTCTAAAACATCTGCTTCTAAAACATTTCCTTCACTGTCTGAAACCTTGATGAATTTTGTGGAAGAAAGGTTTTGGGCAACGGCATCTTCCTTAACTTTTATGGAAACTAAAACCGGGGTAAAAGGAGAGCTTTCATTTGCTCCCTTAGTTTCTGTGGGTTGATATCGATAATCGAAACCTAAGAATTCACCTTCTATAGACTCTCCAGACTTTTGTGTTATTCCTATTGTATCACCTAGTGGTGGCAAGATGACATCAGGCAGAATTTGTTCTCTGGAAAAGTTGTATCTTTGGGCATATTTATTTTGGGGGAAGCGTTCGATTCCTCTGTATGTCGCATTCAACTGTGCTCCATCTTGGAAAGTGATTTTTATCTCATTATCCGGCTTAAGAGTATCCACTTTCCATCCAGGTATGCTAAGGCTATCCGGTCTGGAATGATCAACTGCTGCCCCGACCCCAAGTCCCATAAGACTGCAACCGCCTGTTGACACAACTGTACCTGCGGCAATAACAAATAATACAATTCTAAATAGCATTTTGGGTGGCATCACCAATCCTCCCTTTAATGGATGATTTGGATAAGCGCCAGTTAGCAATCAACGATACGAGCACTACCCCAAGCAACATTGTGCAAACAAAGACAGAAAAGAACAAGGAGAACGAAGAAAATGATAGCAAGGTAACGCATAAGACCTCCAAAGTTGGGTGCTTGTGGGTTTGACCCCTACGGTTCACATGGCTGAGGGCCACCCTTAAAGAGGTAATTGATGGTGTAAATAACGTCACCCACATCCACAACTCCGTCACAATTTGCATCCCCAAGCACAGGTATAACGCTTATCATGAGCCAGCCAGAATCGGTGGCAAGAGGTTCCGTCTGCGAAGTAGCTGTGAGTCTAACCTTGTTTTTTGTATAGACAGACGTGGATGGGATGCTGACCGTAACTAAGATGGAATCCTGTTGACCCGAATTGAGTATCATTTGAGAATAAGTTGGACTAACCTGCCAGCCTAATGAGTCGGAGATGACGAGATTGTAGGTGTCAGATAATTGCCCTATGTTCTGCACATAGAAAATCACGTTAACCTGGGAGTTTACAAAGCCAGACGTGTCTTCTCCATTGAATACATGCACTCCATAATTCATACCGCATCCGACACCGAAGGCACCAATATTTATACCGTCCTCACCAGCTCCGAAACAGGGTGAATTGTTGAAAAGAAAATAGTTGTTATCTTGCCAGTTGCAGAAAAGAGGGTCAGATGAGATGTTGCCATTCAGTCCTGTCGGGTCGGGGCAACTGCCACCGTAGTTCCCATCTGCATTACCCCAGCAATCATTGTATGAGATTAAGAGTAGCTTGTCGTTTGCTTCCCCCTTCGAAGGGGTTTTGTAAAAAACACCAGCTCCGTCTATACTATGACTGATTATGTTATTCTTAATGGTTAGCGTTGATTGATAATAGATATTGCAGTATATTCCCCCAGCAAAAGCTCCAGCATTTCTAGAAATCGTGTTATTTATTAATGCACCGTGGGATGAACTGCAACATACGGCTCCGCCGTTTACGGCTACATTCCCAAAAATCAAGTTTTCTTCAATTGTGGTGAAATTACCACCATAACTGTAAATGCCACCCCCCATTCCCCCTTGGTTTCCAGCGATTAGATTATCTTTAATAAGAATGTCTAACCCACCTCCAGCAGGTAACGCTATGCCTCCTCCGAGCAAGCCAATATTGGAAGTAATCGTGTTAGATATTATTCGAACCATCGACCTCCCAGGCCCTCGGGGCTCATATATTTCAATGCCTCCACCATAAGAGGAGCTATTATTACCGATGATTCGATTGTGGCAAATCAGAGGACAACACCAGGTTCCATATATACCTGGAATATAATTTGGTGTTGAAGGATTCGTTATAGTAAAACCTGATATTACTAAGTTTGTGTCTTGCACATTGTTTATCCTAATAGAACCCTGTATAATGGTATTGTAGATAGTATTAGTGTCACCTGTTATAATAAATTCACTTGCCAAGACTATGGCCGAGTCGGAAATGTTAGGGGATTCGTTATAGATTCCAGGCGAGACTAAAACCGTATCCCCTTTCGAGGCATTAGCTATACCAGATAGAATTGTAGGTTGTTCGGCTGGGACGTGAATAATTGTTGCTTGTGCCAAATTAACAGAAAGGAGCACAACAAGTACACAAAAAACGATAGAGATGGAACGCATGGGAACCTCCGGTTTTTGGAGTAGGTAAAAAGGTGGTATTTCATATTGTCAAGGTTATAAGTAAAACTTTGATTCTGCAGTCCCAATATAGCTCAAATTTCTTAAAAAGCAAGCAAATTTCGATAGAAAAGAGACAGGTATATGTATATGGTATTCACCTGTGCTTTTTCGACTTCAAATGCTTCAGGACAGAGTTCCGGACACAACCAAAACACCATAAAAAAATTTATATCCGTACTTCCTATGAGGCAGGAAGGCTGTAAGCCAGGTGCCGTGGGCACCTGGCATCCTTGTTCTACACATTCTCCCTCGCATTCAAGTGCGTAGTGCCCAACTATAGTTTATCCTGAGCGAAGTCAAAGTGTGTCGGGCGTTTTTTCCGCCCACCAATAATTTCCATAATATCCCCCTTGTATATTGAAAGAGTGAGGATAGTTTGTTATACTATAAGCATGAACCTGAAAGAGGATAAATAATCTGGTGTCCTGCGGGGGACACCAGACGGTGAGTGAGAGATCGATATCCCCC
>Ga0315277_10000125_pt1 | contig 124563 bp, 110 predicted proteins | sample YL17G05_15_MG_FD_203695 | JGI IMG/M metagenome (GOLD analysis project Ga0315277, IMG submission 203695) | Sediment microbial communities from Yellowstone Lake, YNP, Wyoming, USA - YL17G05_15 | ecosystem: Environmental > Aquatic > Freshwater > Lake > Sediment | place: USA: Wyoming | collected...
GACGGCATCTATCGATTCACCATCGATTTCCCCCAGTACAGCGAAGCCGGGGAATGGCAGGTCGGCTACTTCTACGCGTACGACAACGTCGGCAACAGCCGCTTCTATTATCCGGACGAGCTCGCGGCCGTCGGCTACCCAACCACCCTGACGGTCATCGGCGGCCCCGATCTCGCCCCTCCGGCGCTCCAGAGCCTTTCCTATACGCCTTCGGTGATCGACGTGAGCGGCGGATCGCAGAGCATCACCGTCACGGCGAGGGTCACGGACGCACTCTCCGGCGTGAACTCCGGGTACTTCTATTTCGTAAGCCCGACACGAACGCAATCCCGGGGCAACAGCTACTACGCGTATTATCGCATCGAGGGGGACGCGAATGACGGCATCTATCGATTCACCATCGATTTCCCCCAGTACAGCGAAGCCGGGGAATGGCAGGTCGGCTACTTCTACGCGTACGACAACGTCGGCAACAGCCGCTTCTATTATCCGGACGAGCTCGCGGACGTCGGCTACCCGACCACCCTGTCCGTCGTCTCGAATCCATCGGATAATACGCCTCCGGCGCTCCAGAGCCTTTCCTATACGCCTTCGGTGATCGACTTGAGCGGCGGATCGCAGAGCATCACCGTCACGGCGAGGGTCACGGACGCGCTCTCCGGCGTGAACTCCGGGTACTTCTATTTCGTAAGCCCGACACGAACGCAATCCCGGGGCAACAGCTACTACGCGTATTATCGCATCGAGGGGGACGCGAATGACGGCATCTATCGATTCACCATCGATTTCCCCCAGTACAGCGAAGCCGGGGAATGGCAGGTCGGCTACTTCTACGCGTACGACAACGTCGGCAACAGCCGCTTCTATTATCCGGACGAGCTCGCGGCCGTCGGCTACCCAACCACCCTCAGCGTCAGCGAAAATCAGGCCCCCGTCGCCGAGGCCGGAGCCGATAAAACCGCGCTCATCGCCGAGCAGATCTCGCTCAACGGCGGTAGCTCGCTGGACCCCGACGGATATATCTCTGCATGGGCCTGGGATTTCGGCGACGGATCTCCCGCCGGCTCGGGGGCTTCAGTCTCGCATGCTTATGCTCAGCCCGGCCAATTCACCGTTACGTTGACCGTGACCGATGATGACGGCGCAACGGCCGTCGATCAAGCTATCGTGATCGTTAAAACTCCGGCCGGCGCCGCCGAGAATCTCATCGCCGACGTGAAGTCCGGCGTTTCCGGCGTGGTCCAGACCAGCCTCGTGTCGAAGCTGAACAACGCCCTTGAAGCGCTGGAGAAAAAGAGCGATACCGTCGCCGTCAACAAGCTCATGGCCTTCATCAACGAGGTCGAAGCGCAGAAAGGAAAGAAGATCCCCACCGGTGTCGCGGATCAATGGATCGCTCTCGCGAACCGGATCATCGCCTCCGTTCAGGCGGGCGCCAATGCCGCGCCAGCCCCGATGGCCCCCGCGGCGGCAAACGTAAAAGCCAAGGACCCCTTGGAATCGCGCGAATCAGTCGCTCCGGCAGGACCGCCGTCGCCCATTCGCCTCCGTGTCGATGAGCCCGGCGTGTTGACGGTCGCGATTACGGATTCCAAAGGGAAACTGGTCGGGATGGTCTCCGGACGGCCGGACAAGGCGGGATATCAAATCCTGGTCTGGGACGGCACGGATCTGCGGGGAAATCCCTGCCCCAGGGGCATTTATCGCTTCCAGGCGATCGGCACGCTGAAGCCCGGGCAGCAGGGAGTCATCATCATTCGCTGATCCGGGATCGTCGGTCCGGGTTATTCGGGGCCGAGGCTTGATCAGGCCCCTGTTTTCTCGGCCAATGTCACTCATTTGACATTCCTTCGAGCGGCTTTCTATACTGAGGGACCCGTCCGGAGAGGCCGGGAACATGCGCCGGAGAAGGAGAAGAGGATGATCCCGCGCCGGGTCGCAGTTGTTTGCGCATTGATCTGCGGGTCCGCCTCGCTTTCCGCCGCGGCCGCGGCTCCTTGCCCTCGTCCCGCCGAGGAAAAAACGCTCACGCTCGCCACAACGACAAGCGTGGACGCGACCGGGCTCCTCGACGTCCTGGCCGACGCGTTCAAGAAAGAGAGCGGGATCACCGTGAAATGGGTCGCCGTCGGGACAGGCGCGGCCCTCAAGCTGGCCCAGGACGGGAACGCCGACGTCGTGATCGCCCACGCCCGCAAGCTCGAAGACAAATTCCTCCGTGCGGGATACGGGGTCAACCGCCGGGTCATCGCCCGGAACTTTTTCATGCTCGTCGGCCCGCCCGCGGACCCGGCCAAGGCCGCGGGCGCCCCCGACGTCAAGACGGCGCTCGAGCGGATCAAAGCCTCGGGGTCCATTTTCGTCAGCCGCGGCGACAGGTCGGGAACACACACGCGCGAGCTCGACCTGTGGGCCCTCGCAGGAGGACCGCCGAAGGCGAATTACCTCGAGACGGGCCAGGGAATGGCCCAGACGCTTCTCATCGCCTCCGAGCGGCGCGCCTACACCCTCACCGATTCGGCCTCCTTTTTGAGCCTCGCCGCAAAGGCGGGCCTGAGGACGATCCTCGAGGGCTCGCCCGAGCTCGAGAACGTCTATTCGGTCATCGCCGTCGATCCCACCCGGGTCCCGGCCGCCCGCTACGAAGAGGCCATGGCCTTCATCGCCTTCCTCACTTCGCCGCGCGGCCAGTCGCTCATCGGCTCGTTCCAGGGCCAGGCCGGCCGTTCCCTGTTCGAGCCCCTGGCCGGACAGCCGGGGATCGATCTAATCAAATGATCCTTCACGATCTCGTTCAGGCGATCTGGATTTCGATCAAGACCTCCGGCCTGGCCGCGCTCATCGCCAGCGTCCTGGCCGTTCCCGCGGCGCTCTTCCTCGCCGGCAGGGAGTTCCGGGGCAAGAAGGTCGTCCTCGTCGTCAATCAGACCTGGATGGCCGCTCCCACGGTCGTCATCGGACTGCTTTTTTATTTCATCCTCGGCCGGAGCGGGCCCCTGGGCGCGTTCCGCCTTCTTTACACGCAGGCGGCGATGACGATCGGCCAGGTCATTCTCATCCTGCCTCTCATCGTCGGATTCTCTTACACCGCGCTCCGCCAGGTGGATCGCCGGGCTCGGCTGACGGCCCTCGCTCTCGGAGCCACGCGGCGGCAGGCCGGCCGGGCCGTCCTGCGGGAAGCCCGCTATCCCCTCCTCGTCGCCGTCCTGGCCGGATTCGCCCGCGCGGTCTCCGAAGTCGGGATCGCCATGATGCTCGGCGGCAACATCCGCGGGGCCACGCGGAACATCACCACGTCGATCGCCTTGGAGACGGCCAAGGGCGAATTCGCCAACGGCGCCGCGCTGGGGATCGTCCTGCTCGTCATCACCCTCGGCATCAACGCCCTGGTGATCTCGGGACTCAGGAGCCGGGACTGACATGACCGGAACTGAAAGCGCGGCTTATCTGCTGGAGCGCGTCCGTTTCGCCTACCCGGGCGCCGCGGGCCGGTTCGCGTTCGAAATCGATTCCCTTCGCGTCGAGCCGGGAAGCGTCCTAGCCCTCGTCGGCCCCAACGGCGCGGGCAAGACGACCCTTTTGATGCTCCTCGCCCTTCTCCTCCGGCCGTCGGACGGCCGTGTCGCTTTCTTCGGCCGGAACGTTTGGGAGTTCGAGAGCAGAGAGCGGCCTCTCACCCGCCGGAACGCCGTCCTGGTCACGCATCATCCCTATCTCTTCAAGGGAACGGTCGGCGATAATCTCGCCTTCGGGCTCAAGGTCCGGGGAGTTCCGGAATCCGAATGGCCGTCCCGGATGGCCGACGCCCTGGCCCTGGTCGAGCTTCCTGGATGGGAGGGGAAACAGGCGGCCGGCCTGAGCGCGGGACAAGTTCAGCGGATCGCTTTGGCCCGGGCCCTGGTCTTGCGGCCGAAGATCCTTCTCCTCGACGAGCCGACGGCGAACATCGAGGCCGGGCTCAGTTTGAGGATCGAAGCCGTGATCGGCGAATTCGTCAGAGAGATCGGGACGACCGTCATCTTCTCGACCCACAATACTTCGCAGGCTTCGCGCCTGGCCGGATCGATCCTCTATCTTTCAGAGGGAAAACGGGTCCCCTTCAGCCACGAGAACTGCTTCAGCGGCACGGCCGCGAATGATGGTGTCAAGAGCTGGATCGAACCCCGGCCGGGAATCCGGATCGTTTTCGCCGGGGCGCGCAGGGGTCACGTGACCTGCGTCATCAATCCCGCCCGGATCCGGATCGAAGGAGAGGTCGCTTACCGGGCAGGCACGGATGATGGGACCAACGTTTTCCGGGGAACGGTCAGCCGCCTCGAAATGACCGAAGGCGGGCAGGCGCTTGTCCGGATCGCCGGAGATCTGACTTTCCGGGCCGTTTGCCCCCTGGCCGAGGTCGAAGAGAAGCGGATTGCCCTGTCCCGTCCGGTTCTGGTAAGATTCGACCCCCAGGACGTCGAGCTCATCGGCGCGCCGCCGGCGGAAAATAAAAAATGATCGAATATCGGGACGCCCTCCGCGAAATCCTCGCCCGAGCGAAACCGCTCGGGGCCGAGAGCGTTTCCCTGGCCGAAGCCGCCGGCCGGACCCTGGCCGTCGATCTGCGGGCGGCCGGGCCGGTGCCTCCGTTCGCCAAGGCGACCATGGACGGATATGCCGTCCGGGCCGCCGACACCCGACCGGACAAGGGGGCCGGCCAAGTCAGCCTGGACGTCATCGAAGATCTGCCCGCCGGCCGGCCGAGCCGCAAGTCGATCGGACCCGGCCAGTCCGTCCGCATCATGACCGGAGCGCCGCTCCCGAAAGGCGCGGACGCCGTGGTCATGGTCGAAGACACCGAAAAAAGCGGGGCGAAGGTCATCGTTCACCGGACCGTCTCGCCCGGAGACAATATCGGCCGGGCCGGGGAAGACCTTCAGAAAGGCGATCTCGTCCTCGAAAAAGGCCGGCTCATCGGGCCGGCCGAGATCGGCATGCTGGCCGCGGTCGGCCGGGCCGCGGTTCGCGTCGCGCGCCGCCCGGCGGTGGCCGTCATCGCCACGGGCGACGAGATCGTCGAGCCAGGCGAACGGCTGCGGCCGGGCCAGATCCGCAACGCCAACGGCTACACGCTTTCCGCTCTAGCGGCCCAGGCCGGCGCGATGGCGGCCTATCTCGGGATCGCCCGAGACAATCCCGCTGCTCTGAAAAGGGCGTTCAAAAAAGCCGATCGCGCGGATGTCCTTGTCCTATCCGGCGGAGTCTCGGTCGGAGATTACGACCTCGTCCGGGAGGAGCTTATCGCCGCCGGCGTTCGGCCGGCGTTCTGGCGAGTCCGGATCAAACCCGGCAAGCCGACGTTCTTCGGGACGCATGGAAAGCGTCTCGTCTTCGGCCTCCCCGGCAATCCCACGAGCGCGATGGTGACGTTCCACCTGTTCGTCCGGCCGGCCCTGGACCGGATGCTCGGCCGCGCGGAGATCGGGCCGCGGCGAGGAAAAGCCGTTCTCGGGCAGGAGATCGACCCCAGGCCCGGCCGGACGCAGTTCCTCCGCGCGGTGCTCGCCTCGGACGGCCCGGAGATCCGGGTCGATCCGTTCCCGGACCAGCGGAGCGGCGTCCTGCAGTCCATGGTCCGAAGCCGGGCGCTCATCGTCGTTCCCCCCGAGACCGGGCGGCTCGAGAAGGGCCGGACGGTCGATATCCTTTATCTCGAGTGAATCCCATGGCCAAATTGTCTCATGTCGGTCCCAAGGGCAAAGCGCGGATGGTGGACATCGGGCCGAAGCCCGTCACCCGCCGCGTCGCGGAAGCTTCCTCCTCAATCAGGCTCGCCCCGGAAACCCTCAAGCTCGTCCGGGCCAACCAGGTCGCCAAGGGCGACGTCCTGAACGTGGCCCGCGTCGCCGGAATCCAGGCGGCCAAGCGGACCTCCGAGCTCATTCCGCTGGCCCATCCCATCCCGCTCGACATCGTCGAGGTCGAAACCTCCATCCTGCGGACGGGGATCCGGATCGTCTGCCGGGTCACGGCCGAGGCGAAGACCGGGGCGGAGATGGAGGCCTTGACCGGTGCGGCCATCGCGGCCCTGACGATCTACGACATGGTCAAAGCCGTGGACCGGAAGGCCGAGATCACAGGCCTGCGGCTCGATTTCAAGAGCGGCGGAAAGAGCGGCGTCTTCCGACGAAAAGCATGAGCGCACGGGCGAGGGCGGCGGCGAGTACCGGCACGATCCACTCCGTCAACATCAGCCTGGAAAAGGGTCAGGCCAAGACGCCTGTCGCGGAAGTTGAGATCGTCGCCGGCGAAGGAATCCGCGGCGACGCCCATCGCGGTTTCGGGCACCGTCAAATCTCGCTGTTGATGCTCGAGAATATCGAAGAGCAGAGGAAACGGTCGGGAGGCGGGAAGGCGGCCCGGGCCGCCGGCGTCCTGATCGCCCCCGGCGCCTTCGCCGAAAACGTGACCACGCGCGGGATCGACCTCACGAACCTCCGGATCGGCGACGAGCTCGTCATCCGCCGCGGCCGTGGCCGGGCCCGGGTCCGGCTGCGGGTGAGCCAGATCGGCAAGGAATGCCACACGCGCTGCGCCATTTTCCAGCTCGCGGGCGATTGCATCATGCCTAAACGCGGCATTTTCTGCGAAGTCGTCGAAGGCGGGACTGTCTGCCCGGGGGACCGGATTGAAAAGCGATAAGGTCCTCCGAATTTCGGTCACGGACCGCTGCGACCTGCGCTGCATCTACTGCATGCCGGAGAGCGGCGTGTCGCTCGTTCCGTCCGCGGACCTCCTGACCTACGAGGAGATCGTTACGATCGCGCGCGCGGCGATGAAAGCCGGCGTCCGGCGCTTCCGGATCACGGGCGGCGAGCCGCTCGTGCGCCGGGGAATCGCCTCTCTCGTGGCGATGCTCGCCCGTCTCAAGCCGGACGATCTGGCCCTGACGACGAACGGGCTCAGCCTCGCGGCGGCGGCGGCGGACGAGCTGAAGGCCGCCGGGCTCGGCCGCGTCACCATCAGCCTGGACACGCTCCGGCCGGAGCGGTTCGAGAAGATCACGCGGCGGGCGGGTTTCGGCAGGATCCAGGAAGGACTGGACGCGGCGCGGCGGGCCGGGCTCGGCCCGGTCAAGATCAACACGGTCGTCATCCGCGGCGTCAACGACGATGAGATCGAAGACTTCGTCCGGTTCGCCGGGCGGGAGAAGATCGAGGTCCGCTTCATCGAGCTCATGCCGACGAGCGGGCTGAGTCCCGAGTGCAAGGAGCTCGGGAGCTGGCGGCCGGCGCTCTTCGTCACGGGCCGCGAGGTCCGGGAGCGGATCGAACGGACTTTCGGGCCGCTCCGCCCGGATGCGGAGACCGACGGCGTCGCCCGCGTCTTCACCGCCGGGGAGGGAGCGCGGATCGGACTGATCACGCCGGTTTCGGACCCCTTCTGCGGCGGATGCGAGCGATTGAGGCTCGGTCCTGAGGGGAGACTCAAGCTCTGCCTCTTCGACAAGGCCGGGCGCGACCTCCGGCGCGAGCTCCGCGAACGCAAAACGGGGGACAACGAGCTCGTCGCGCTCATCACCGCGGCGTTCGAGAGGAAAAAGACCTGGGAACGGGGCGCGCTCGAGGTCTTGTCGAGCGACATGTTCAGGATCGGAGGCTGAGGATGCCGAAGATGCGGGCGGGAATTTTGACCGTGAGCGACAAAGCCTCGAGGGGCGAGCGCGTGGACACGAGCGGCCCGGCCCTCCGGGAGACGCTCGCGTCGGCGGGGGCCGAGGTCGTCCGGACCGCGCTGGTGCCGGACGATCAGGACGAGATCCGGGCCGTGCTCATCGCCTGGTCGGACGAAGGGCTCGACCTGGTCCTGACCACGGGCGGGACCGGATTCAGCCCCCGAGACTGGACCCCTGAAGCGACCAAAGCCGTCCTCGACCGCGAAACGCCCGGGATCAGCGAGGCGATCCGAGCGGCCGGGCTGGGAAAGACCCGGACGGCGATGCTGAGCCGCGCGGTTTCGGGCATCCGGAAATCGACGCTGATCATCAACTTTCCCGGGAGCGAGAAAAGCGTCCGGGAAGGCCTGGCGGCCGTGATCGATGTCCTGCCCCACGCCGTCGAGGTCCTCCGCGGCGGCGCCGGAGATTGCGCTAAATAATAGGGGGACAGTATACCTAATTCCCGAATTATTTTGGCTCGCCCGTTTCAAAAATTAGGGAATTACGTATACTGTCCCCCGAATTAGAACAAGACGACGGTTTGGGGAATCGTCGGGGCGGTCACGGGGAAGGTGAGCTCGGCTTCGCGGCTCCTGGCCCGGATATAATATTCGATGTCGGTCTTTGGGGCCGGGATCACGACCCGGTAGACGCTTCGCCCGACCTTCGAAAGCGGGATCGCCTGGAATTTTCCCGTCCCCATCTCGCGCCAATGACAGACCGCCTCGTCGACGGGCGCCACGGACAGGATGATGACCTTGAGGGAGAGGTCCTCCCCCGCCGCGACCGCGGTCCGGACCGAAGGCACGATGATCCGCGCATGGCCTTCGTATGTCCGCGGCAACTCCGCCTCGGCCGGAAGCTCGCCGCCGAGCATCGCCCGCAGCTCGTCCCCCGGCTTCCCGATCGAAACCGGCATGTTGTGCTGCTCCCAGTTGGCGATCGTCCCGAGCTCCCCGGTCGTCACGACCGTGGCCAGGAGATGGCCCATGATCGCCCGGAGCGCGCCGATCATGCGGACCCTCGCCGGCACCAGGGTCGTCTCGGCCAGGGCCTTACGCCGCGCCGGGTCCTTTTCCGCCGCGGCTTTCTCCGCCAGGCTTTTGTATTCCCCCCAGAGGCAGCGGTAGCGGGCGATCTGGCGCATATATTCGAAGCTCCGCAGCCAATAATCGAACCGTTCGAATGAGCCGGCCCCGCGGATCCGGGTCCGAAGCGCGGCCAGCTCGTCGACGAACCCGTAGGCGGCCTGGACCTCTTCCCAAGGCCGCGCGTCCGGGACGATCCCGCCCGGCCCATCCGTCCAGGTGACCGGGATGGGGAGCTTTCCGTCCAGCCGGGCGAAGATCGCGGCGATCTCGCGCGCCGCGGCCGGACCGAACATGTTCCGGGCCCAGTCGAGATAGAGGTCGGCCGCGTCGAGCGACCGCTGTGTCTCCGGCCAGTCGGCGTCAAAGTCTCCCGTCTTAGGACCGCCGCAATTGATTTTCTTGACGTAGCGCTTTCCGTCCGCCGTCCGGCCGTCGATCACGAGCCCCGCCACGGCCGGATAATGGACGCGGTCGCCGAAATCGATCCTCAGCGTCCCGGTTCGATCTTCGACTCCCGCGAATGTCAGGTCGAACGGCTCGTTCCGGCCGCCCGCCCGGGCGAAGATGTCGATCCGCTCTGCGGCTTTCTTTCCCTGGATGAAGATGTCGAAGATCCGCGCGCCTTGCCTCTCGAATTCGGGCTCGCACATTTTCACCGTTACTGCATAGGTCCCGGCCGGAACGAGGAGGCGATAACCATAAACGCGGTCCCGGACGTCGGCGTAAACGGCCGCGTCCGGCGTTCCTCCGGCCGGGCGATCCTTCAGGATCACGTACTGACCGTTCACCGGGCCGGCGAGGTCCCCCATCCCAGAGGGAAGGGGGTTCCAGCTCTGGTCCCAGGCCGCCGCGGCCAGGGCGCGGACATTGGGCGAAAGGATGCGCGTCCGCCAGTGGATCCCGAGCAGGCCGTCGCAGCCATATTTTCTAGCGTCGACCGCGTCGCGGCGCATCCGTCCGGCCCAGAGCTGCGGCGAAGTGAGCGACGGATCGTCCTCGAGCCAGGGAATCGCCCACTTCGACCGCCCTTCGATGGCGCCGAAGCCCGGGTCCACAGGCGCCTTGCCAACCTCCCGATTGATGCAGCTCGTCGCCACGGATTTCGGCAGGATCTCGTCGAAGAGCGTCCGCCGGCTCGGGGGACCGAGGACCCAGCCGCACGTCGCCAGCCCGAAGGGCGACTGGAGATCCCGAAGCGCTTCCACGGCCATGGCCAGGTCGGTCGAGACGGCCTGGACCGCGGCCGGATCCGCATCCGACCACGTCCAGCCCTCGTTCGTCCAGAGCCAGTAGAAGTCGACCGGATACGTTTTTGCGATCCGGCCGAAGATCCCCTTGTAGAGCTCCTTGATGACGGCCGGCGAGGCCGGGTTTTTCCCGGCTTTGACCAGCCGGTCCCGGACCACGGCGGGGACGGTCAGCGGCGTCTCGGTCCCGATGACGGTCCGGACGCCGAGCTCGCGGGCGAACGAGAACGCCCCTCGCAACATCGCCCCCGTCCGGTTGAAGAGCTCGTTCGAGTCGGCGTCCGCGGCGGGCTCAGGCATCAGGCCGTTCATGACCGCGGGGCCGAAGTCGTCGCGCTCGAAGAGCTCTGCCGCGCCAAAGTGGAAGTCCCCGGTCTTCATGGGCTTGAAGCCCCAGTTGTGCGAGCCGCGGTTCTCCCGGAACGTGTTCATGTAGCTCGACGGGTAGCTTTCCGCGACGTCCCCATTCGGTTTGACCGCCTCCGGCGGGCCGATCCAGACCGTCGGCTCGGCATTGGGGTTCTTTTCCGGGTAGGTGTGGAGGCCGAAGAAGTTCATCCGCAGCTTGGGGAGCTGGCCCAGGACGGCTTTGTACGTATCCTCGTCCCACCAATCCGGACCTTCCGGGAAATCGTGGAAGGGCTGGATGCCGCGCCGGGCGAACAGGGGGGCCCCCGTTTCGTCCAGCACCGGCATTTGGAACTCGGTCCGCTCGTCGGGGATGATGTCCCCGTCGAGGTCGAAGCGGACGCCCAGCTTCTCGGCGAAAGCGTACGTTCCATACAGGATCCCGGTCCCCTCGCCCGCGGCGATCACGACGTACGCGCGCCCGTTCCGGCTGACGGTCTTGAGAAGGTATGCGTCGGCCGCGGCAGGGACATCGATCCCCGTCTCCCCGCCGAGCAGGCGGCCGTTCCGGTCGAGGATGATGCCCGGTCGCTCAAGGTCGACAGCCGAGTCGATGGGCTTGACCGGGACGAGCTCTCCGGTCGTGAGGTAGAGATACCGCCTCAGCTCCGAAGCGCAGAACGCTTCGAGCCTCGGGGCGTCCTTGGCGAGATAGATGACCGGACCCTTGGGTCCGCCGCCGCATCCGGCCAGCCCGGCCGCGACGAGGGAGAGGATTCCCAGCCGCTTGATGTTCATGCGCCGTGCTCCTCAAGAAGATCTTATGATGTCGAAGAAGAGGCCCTGGACAGCCGCCTCGAGCGCGGCCTTGAAGCGCAGGACCGAAGCGTCGAAGCCGCCATCGAGATAGTCCCGGGCGTAGAGCGGCGGCCCGGCATTGATCAAGATCAGGCCCGGGATGATCCACGGCCGCTGGGCACCGTAGATGGCGACGGGCGTGACGGGCACCGACAATCCGCTTTCGGCCTCGAGTCCGCAGGCGACGATGGCGATGCCGCGGCCGAACGGCCGTATATAGGGATTGGGATCGGCCGGCATGACCCGGCCCCGCCCCTGGAGCGAAACGAGCGCGCACCCTTGGCGCAGATAGTCCTGGAAGATCTCGATCGCCTCGCGCTTTCCGGATTGGCCGTACATGTTCACCGGGATCGTTCCGACACGGCCGACATTCGCGCTGATGAAGCCGCCGACGGTCGCTCGGATGGGATAAAGAAGGGCGTTCAGGATGATGCCGAACCCTCCGAGGTGGCGGACGAGGTGGCGGCGGACGACGAAATCCAGCGAGGCCTGGTCGAAGATCATCTGATTAGCCGTGAACTGGACGTAGCGCGGAACGGCCTGGAAGAGCGCGGCGACGTCCTTGAAGTTCCCGCAGTGGTTCCCGACGAGGATCGTCGGGCCGTCGGCGACGAAATTCTCGCGTCCCCGGACGACGACCTTTTTCGTGGCCAGCGTGGCGTTGAAGATCAATCGGGTTTTGGATTCGATCCTTCGGAAATCCCGTTCGAAGCGGGTCATGGGCTTGGCCTTGCGCCCCATTCTATTCCGACGCCGGCGGCTTGTAAATGCCGCGAGGGCATGTTAAAACGGGGCTCAAGGAGGCCGCCATGTCCGCGACGAACGAACCCCGCCCGCCGGTGCCGCCGCCCGCCGCCGCTTCCGCCCGCGCCCCGAAAACTCCAACGCTCGGCGTCGCCCTGCTCCCGCTCATCGCCATGGGCTTGCTCCTCGGCGTCGGGTACGGCGTGTACAAGATCCGGCCGCAGGTCCTTCTCGTCGCGGCGGCGTTCCTGACAGGGATCCTCGGTTTCATCCTCCGCTTCCGCTGGGAGGATATGCAGAAAGGGATCGTGGACAGCATCCACAAAGCCATGCCGGCCATTCTGATCATGCTCTGCGTCGGCATCCTTATCGGCGCGTGGATGGCCAGCGGGACGATCCCGATGGTCATCTATTACGGGTTGAAGCTCATCTCGCCCAAGTTCTTCCTCGTCACGGCCTGCTTCGTCTGCAGCGTCACCGCTCTGGCCACGGGAACGTCCTGGGGCACGATCGGCACGGTCGGCGTCGCTTTTATCGGCATTGCCATGGGCCTGGGCATGCCCCTCGGGCTGGCCGCCGGGGCGATCGTCTGCGGGGCCTATTTCGGCGACAAGATGTCGCCCTTCTCCGACATTCCGAATCTTGCCGCGGTGACGGCGGGGGCCAACCTCTTCGACCACATCAAGCACATGATGTGGTCGGCCGTGCCCGGCTGGCTCCTCAGCCTGATCGTATATTTCTTCGTCGGGCTCAAATACCAGGCCGCGACCGTGCAGTCCGAAACGATGACACTTATCCTCGAGACCCTCAAGAAGAATTTCAAATTCAACGTCTGGCTCCTCCTGCCCATGCTCCTGGTCTTCTATCTCGCCTTCACCAAGCGGCCGACCATCCCAGGAATGCTCATGTCCTCGGTCCTGGCCGCTGCCCTGGCCATGATCTTCCAGAAAACGCCCCTCACCATCGTCGCCCAGGCCGTCAACACCGGCTACCCCGCCGCGACCGGCGTCGAGGCCGTGGACAAGCTCCTGGCCCGTGGCGGGATGATGAGCATGATGGAGACCCAGCTCGTCGCCTTCACAGCCTTCAGCTTCGGCGGGATCATGCAGCAAACGGGGATGCTCAAAGTCATCCTCGACCGGGTCATGAAAGCCGCCGACAAGGTCTGGAACCTCGTCTTCGTCACGATCGGCTCGTGCGTCATGACTGCCCTGGTCACGGGGAGCTCCTATCTCGCGGTGATCATCCCCGGCGACCTTCTCGCGCCCATGTACAAGAAAAAGAATCTCGCGGCGAAAAATCTCTCCCGGATCATCGATGAGTGCGGCGGGATTATCGTCCCGCTCGTTCCCTGGAGCATGGCCGGAGTCTACGTCCAGGGCGCCCTCGGAGTCGATGTCTTGAAGTACGTGCCCTGGGCGATCGGGAACTGGGCTGCCATCATCATCCTCGGGCTCTACGGCGCCACGAAGTTCACCATGGCCCCCAAGATCCGCGAAGACGAGACCCAAGCCGGGAGTTAGCTCCGGGATTGCCTATAGCTCACTTGGGAACCCGTCCCGGTTCCCCCCCAAGGCGGGCCCCCTATCGATCACCAGGAATTTGCTTGACGATTAAGAGCTTCGAGGCGTAAATAGTGATTACATCGAATCGGACCTGATCCTTGAGAAGGGACTGGCATGACGCTTGCAGGGGCATTTCGCGCATGAGATTCCGTTCGATTCTCTTCGCCTGCCTGGGGATCGTCGCCGCGATCCTCCCGGGGGAGACCGCTGACCGGAAGGAGGGCCCTTTCCGGGACGTCTTCACCCTGATGGAAGAGGTGGATCGCCGCTCCGAGCCCGGCCTCTGGCCGGGATTTTTTCCGCGCCTGATCCCGGCCGCCGTCTTCGATGGCCGGGATACGTATCTTTTCGGATACGGCTGGCCGCCCCAGGGATTCGCCGCCGTTCCGGATCGGGATGACGTTTTCGTCCTTCCAGGCCGGCACGAAATCGTCCTCGGCAACCGCCGGGCCAAGCTCGAAGGGACCTGGATCGCCACGACGATTCCCGGCTATGGCCCGGTCGGAAACCACCGCTCAAAGACGCTGGCCGACATCGCCGCGGTCGTCCTGCACGAGAAGTTCCATGTCTTCCAGGTCCTGAGGCACCCTCAATGGCGGCCCAACGACCTCGTCCTGATGACTTACCCCTTGGATCAGACCGGGTCCTTGGCCCGCCGGAGGCTCGAGCTCGAGGCCTTCAGGCGCGCGGTCATCTCGGCGGCCGCCGAGGACGCGGCGGCATGGGCAAGGACGGGGCTTGAGCTCCGCCGGCTCAGGCTTTCCACGCTGACCCCGGACCAAGCCCACTACGAACGGGAGATCCAGGATCTCGAGGGATTGGCCCAATATATCGAAGACCGCGCGGCCGGCCGGACCGGGACCGAAGAGCCGATGGCGGACGATATCGCCCCGCGCGGAGTGCGCCTTCTTGGGTATTTCGAGGGGTCCTGGACGGCCCACCTCCTGGACCGCTTCGATCCGGCCTGGAAGGAGCGCCTGGAGTCGGGCGGACCCGACACGCTCGATGAGCTCCTCGCCGCCGCCCTCGCCCGCGGCAGGAAAGCGGAGTTCACCCCGGACGAGCTTTTGACTGCCGAAGCCGCGGCCGAAGCCGACATAGCGGCCCGGGCGACGGAGCGCCGGAAGACGGAACGCGATTTTTTCAGCAGGCTCGGCTACCGGATCGAGCTGCGCTCGGCGGGCGGCCGTTTCCGCTTCGAAATGTTGGATGCCTTCTCTTTCGATACGCTCTCCGAAAAGAGGATCTTCCATCCGCTCTGGCTCACCTGCCGCACGCCGTCCGGCGTCGTCCGGACCTCGGGAAGAGAGTGTCTGACCGAAGTGGACGATCTCGGGCGGATCGATCGGATCACCCTGACGGGGATCCGGTACCGGCCGGCCCTCACCGAGGGATGGAACGTTCCGCTCCGGCTGAAAGCCGACAGCGTACAGATCGAGCTTGGGAAGGGCCGCGTCCGGTTCCAGGGGAACTTAATCTTGATCGACGTCGGCGAATAAAGGGGCTCAGGGATCACCCACGGCTCACTGGGGCACCAGTCCCGTCGGTGCCCCCCGCAAGGCGGGACCCCTCACCGCTATGTTCGCCGCTGGGTAATCCCTTCGCCCTGGCCGAGTTAGTGGATTGAATTCAAATCAGCCCGGTTTGGGATCCTCGTCGATCTTGCCCAGGGCCTTCTCGAAGGCTTCCTTGGCCTTTTCCCTCTTCTGCTTCTCGACCTCGGCCGTCGATTCGAACTTGGTGGCGAACCCTTCCCTCTTCTTCTTCTCCCGGGACAGGAGATCGTCGAGGGATTCCTTCTTTTTGGCCGCCGCGGCCCTTTCGGATTTGACGAGGCGGCCCGTCTCAGCCTCGATCCACAGAGTCGCCTGGCAGCACGGGCAGACGATCTCGAGGACCCCTTCTTGTTTCGGACTCATGGGATTCTTGTATCAGAATCGGGGGCCGCAGGCAATCTCGGCCGGGCCGCCCGGCTTGTCTTCATTCCCCGCAGACGGGCTCGGGGAGTTTCTTGAACGTGCTGTACATGATGGCCCACGCGCAGCCGACGCCCGCCCGGACCTCGATCGCTCCGAACGGGCAGTTCCGCTGGCAGGCCCCGCATTCGATGCACAGGTCCCGGTCGGTGATCCGGGCGACCTTTCCTTCCATCTCGAAAACGGCGTGAGGACAGACATCGACGCACAGGCCGCAGCCTTTGCACTTGTCCGCGTCATACTTCAGCGTGACCACGTTATCCAGGTATCGAAGCGGCATCGCTGTCTCCTTCAAGTGTCCCGTCTTATCATTTCTCTACGGAAGGTCCCTTCGAGACGGGACACTTCCAGGGGGGAGTCAAGCTCCCCCCTCGGCGCTTCGCTGACCCCCTGAGGGGGAATCAATCCATTCCCCCTCAAACTCCCCTGGATGTTGTGCGTCCCCATCGTCTGCCACTTAGACAAAAAATTTACGAGACGCACAACTATACCTTCGGCAGGAAGATGCCGGCGATCATCGCCCCCGCGCCGACGACGGCGGCCCCGATCATCAAGGGAACGGCGGTCCGCATTTCGCGGACGACTCCCGAGAGCGATGTGATCGTGCTCGATCCGGTAAAATTCATAGCCAGGAAGGCGGACAAAGCCGGGAGGAGCATGATGTACGAGATCGCCGCGGCCCAGCTCGCGGCCGAAGCGGCCGGCACGCCGCGGAAAAGACAGACGGCGGCGGCCCAGGCCAGTCCGACGAGGGCACCCTTGAGGGCAAACGCTCGGCCAGGAATCCAGGGAAGCAGCGCGGGGACAAGGACCGTACCGGCGAAGATCGCGCCGAGGATGGCGAGCATATCAAAAGACAGGAATTTGACCCCGAAGAGCCCGATGAGCCAGAGCCCGAGCAGGATGAGGAAATATCTATTAATCATGACTCCGACGATTTCGATCGGAGCCAGGACGATCCGGTCGCGGAAGCTGAAGCGGACGCGCCGCATCTCCGGGTCCGCTTTCATCCCCGCGTCGAGGAAGGCCGGGATGTCCGCGGCCCGGACGGGCCCGAAGACGACGCGGAAGCCGCAGCCTTTGACGACGAGGTGGGAAGCGATGCCGGGCGCGCCGAGCTCGGGCAGGATGAGCGTCCGGTGGGAAACGACTTCGGCCAGGCCGGTTTCCTTGACGCGGGCGATGAGCTCCTCCGTTCCGAACGTCCCTTTTCCCGCAGCGCACCAGACGTTGATCCCGCGGGTGTCGAGGACGAGGATCCAGGCCGATCGGCCCGCGAGCGAGGCGCGGACCGCGTCGAAGCTCAGCTTGTAATTGGCCGTGACGAGGACGGGCGACCAGGGATCGGGTCGGCCGACGGCGTAGATTCCGGGCGGCACGGCATAGCTCATCCGGCCGACGCCGAAACGCGCCTTCACGGCTCCGAGTTTGTCGCGCCGGCTGAGCCGGTCCGCGACGACGGGGATGGGTCCGCCCGCCGTTTCGATCCGCCCCGTGATCCATGGCGCGACCAGCGTAGCGGCTTGGATGAGCGAGCGCGAATCCGTGGGCGACGCCCCGCAGCAGCTCTCGCCGCAGGAGCAGTCGGCGCCGGCCCCGATTTCATCGATCTTCTTCAGGAGCGCGCTCATGATCCTGACTCCGGCCGGCAGCAGCCTGTCCGGTCATTTACCCGCTTGACCGCGTCGACGAGCAGTGCCAGACCCTCGATCACGGCGGGATGACGGTCGGCCGGGATCTCGGCCAGGACCTGATCAAAAAATCCGTTGTTCATCGTCTCAATCTGTCCGACGACGCTCCGGCCTTGCTCGGTCAGGCCGAGCTCGACGCGGCGGCGGTCCTTTCCGCTCGTGGCGCGGAGGACGAGCCCGAGGATGACCAGCCCCTGGACCGTCCTGGACAGGGTGCTCGCGTCCAATCCCAGGGCATCGGCGAGCTCGGCGAGCGAGATCGTTCCGGTCTTGGCCAGCTCGAGGACGGTGTGGCATTGAGAGGACGTAAGCCCGCAGCATTCATCCCGGGATTCGAACAGGCCGCCCGTTTCCCGTTCAAGGATCCGGAGCTTTTCCCGAAGCTCGCGGATGGATTCCGCGTTCATAGGTCGTCACTATATAGTTTTAACATACATTGATTGTATTATGCAATTATTAATATTGTCAAGTATTTTTTTCTTCGCCGTTTGACTCGCCTATCCTATGTTTTTTCATTAACTTAAACAGTCCTTGCCGGGAGATCCCGATCTCTTCGGCGGTCCTGGCTTTGTTGTAATCGTGCTTTTCCAGGGCCTGGTTCAGGAAGCGCCGGACGAATTCCGCCTTGGCCTCGAAAAAGTTGTTCTCGCCCCGGGCCGAGACGATCTCCTTCGGGTTGATCTTCGGAGAGAGATATTCTTCCCGGATGAACCGGTCGGCGCCGCACAGGATGAGGCTGCGCTGGATCTCGTTCTGGATCTCGCGGACGTTCCCCGGCCATCCGTAACGCATGAGCAGGTCGAGCGCGCCCGGGGTGAAATAGACTTTTTCCTTTTTCATCTGGCGGGCGTACTTCTCGGCGAAATGGTTCAGGAGGAGAAGGAGGTCTTCGCGGCGCTCCCGGACCGGCGGGATGTCGATCGTGACGATCCGCAAGCGGTAGAAGAGGTCCTCGCGGAAACGGCCCTGTTCGATCTCGCGGTCGAGGTCCTTGTTCGTGGCCGAGATGAACCGGACGTCGACCGCGCGGGTTCGGTTCTCTCCCACGCGCCGGATCTCTTTCTCCTGGAGAAGGCGCAGCAGCTTGGCTTGGAGGGGGAACGAGAGGTCGCCGATCTCGTCCAGAAAGAACGTTCCCTTGTGGGCGTCCTCGATAAGCCCGGCTTTGTCCCGAAGGGCCCCGGTGAAGGCGCCGCGGACGTAGCCGAAGAGCTCGCTTTCGAGGAGATGGTCCGGAATGGCCCCGCAATTGACGGCGACGAACTGACCTCCGCGGCGGGCCCCCGAATCGTGGATGGCCCGCGCGACGAGCTCTTTCCCCGTGCCGCTCTCGCCGGCGATCAGGACGGGAGCGTCGAGGTCCTTGACCTTATCGATGAGCTCGCGGACATGGGCGAAGGCGGCCGATCGCCCCACGATCGGCGCGGAAACCTGCGGGAGGGGGATAGAAATAGGGGCTTCGTCTTCGGGCATCGGGTCGCGTCCTGACAATTAGGAAAACGACCCAGCCCGGTCTTTTTCTCACCGCGCAGGTCGGGGAAAAGAACGGAGAGTCCCGGCTATCGTCTTCCGCCGAGGATCGAGCCCATGATGCCGCGGATGACCTGGCGGCCGATCTGGCTCCCGATGGCCCGGGTCGCGCTCTTGGCGAAGGCGTCGAGCATCGAATCGCGAGGCCGCCCGACCGGCTTCGGCGCCCGCTCCTGCCTCGGCTGGAGGACATCGGGCGGGGGCGCGACTTGCGGCTTCGCCGCCGTGGCGGCGGCATCTTCGGCCGCGGCCTGCGCTTTCAGCTTCTCGTAGGCCGACTCCCGATCCACGACCCGCTCATAGTGCCCGTAGATGTAAGAGCTGGTGATGATCGATCGGCGGATGTCCGGCGTGATCGGCCCGATCTGGCTATGCGGAGGCAGGACGAAAGCGCGCTCGACGATCCCGGGCTGCCCCTTTTCATCGAGGAACGAGACGAGGGCCTCGCCGACACCGAGCTCGGTGATGGCCTTCTCCGTGTCGATCTTGGGATTCTGCCGCATCGTCGAGGCCGCCACGCGGACGGCCTTCTGGTCGCGGGGAGTGAAAGCCCGCAAGGCGTGCTGGATCCGGTTGCCGAGCTGCCCCAGGACCGTTTCGGGGACATCGAGGGGATATTGCGTTACGAAATAAATGCCCACGCCCTTCGACCGGATGAGGCGGATGATCTGCTCGATCTTCTGGAGGAGGGCGTCGGGCGCGTCGGTGAAGAGAAGATGGGCTTCATCGAAGAAAAAGACGAGCTTGGGCTTTTCCAGGTCTCCTACCTCGGGCAGCGTCTCGAAGAGCTCGGCCAGCATCCACAACAGGAATGTGGCATACATCTTGGGCGAGAGCATGAGCTTGTCCGCGGCCAGGATGTTGATGACACCCCGGCCCTGGTTGTCGGTCTGGATGAAGTCCTGAAGGTTGAGGGCGGGCTCGCCGAAGAGCTTGTCGCCGCCCTGGCTGTCGAGGTCGAGGAGGGAGCGCTGGATCGCCCCGATCGAGGCCGGCGAGATCCGGCCGTACTCGGTCTGGAAGTCGTCGGCGTGGTCGCCGGCGTACTGGAGCATCGCCCGGAGGTCCTTGGAATCGAGGAGGAGGAGGCCGTTGTCGTCGGCGATCTTGAAGACGAGGGAGAGGACTCCCGCCTGGATCTCGCTCAGGTTGAAGAGGCGGCTGAGAAGGAGCGGCCCCATGTCGCTGACCATCGTCCGGACGGGATGGCCCTCCTCGCCGAAGATGTCCCAGAAGGTCACCGGAGAGCCGCCGAAGCTGTAGTCGCCCAGCTTAAGAAGCTTGATCCGGTCGGCGATCTTGGGCGTGGCCGTCCCGGCCTGGCTGACGCCCGAGAGGTCGCCCTTGACGTCGGCCATGAAGACGGGGACGCCGATCCGGCTGAAATTCTCGGCCATGACCTGGAGCGAGACGGTCTTGCCCGTGCCCGTCGCGCCGGCGATGAGGCCGTGCCGGTTGGCCATCCGGGGATAGAGGAAAAGATCCCGTTCGCCCTTGGCGATCAGAAAGGGTTCGGCTGGGGCCATGGGAAGCCCTCCTTTCGAAGACGCCTCCTTTATAGCCGAAATGCCTGACCCGGTCAAACCGCTTAACTTTGGGTGGGGAATGACGATATACTTCCATGTGAGATGCTTCCGTCTGACCAGGAGAAGGCCTTGATCGAACGACTCCGCGCGGGCGACTCGGCGGCCTTCGAACCGCTCGTCACCCCCTATCGCCAGGCCCTCCTGGGGCTGGCCCTCCGGCTGACCCGGAACCTCGAAGACGCCAAGGAGGTCACCCAGGAGACCTTCCTGCGAGCGTACAAGTATATCGGCCGGTTCGACACCGAGCGGAGCTTTAAGAACTGGATCACGACGATCCTCGTCCACGCCGCCCGCCACCACTACAACAGGCAATCCAAGGAGGACCGTCTGCTCTCGGCCGAGCCGCTGCGCGAAAAGGCCCTGGATACATCAGGCGGACCCGCAGCCGACCACGAGAACCGGGAGCTGCGGGCCCGGCTCATGGAATGCGTCGAAGTCCTGACCCCGCGGGAACGCGAGGTCTTCCTCCTCCGCGACGTCGAAGGGCTGAACATCCGGGAAACGGTCCAAATCGCCGGCGGATCGGCCGTCTCGGTCCGGGTTCACCTCTCGGCGGCCCGGCGCAAGATCCGGGATCGGATCAAGATCCGGTACCCGGAGATGCTGGAGAAATCCTCATGAAGTGTCGCACGGTCCGAAAGCGCATCCCTGTGTTCGTGGGCGGAGAGCTCCCCGCCGCCAAGAGCGAACGGGTCCGGCGGCACCTCGTCGCCTGCCTGGCGTGCCGGGCGGAGGCGGAGGAGATCGAACGCGCCCGGGCGGCCGTCCGCGAGATGGCCGGCGCCGGCGCGGCCGGAGATTGGTCTCCGGCCGAATGGCGCGGCATGATCCGGGAAATCATTGATGCGCCGGACGAGAGCCGGGCGTGGACAGCCGTGATGAGGCTTCGGCCGGCCTTCGCGGCGACTCTTGGAGTGCTTATCGTGGCGGGCTTTTTCCTGCTTCAGAAGGAGCTCCGCCGTCCCGCCGCGCCCGAAACCGGATCGTTCGCCGTCGCCACCGAGAACGCTCAACCCACCCTCCCGCCCCCGGCTCCGACCAAGAATCCCGACATCACTTCGGTGACGATCCGTGCGTCCGAGACCGGGGCGAATATCGTCTGGTTCTACAACAAGAAGTTCGAATGGCAGGGATTCGGCAAATGACCCCTCGCATCGCCGCCCGCGGCATCGGTTGGGCCATTTTCCTCGCGTTCGCCCTCACCGCTCCTTCAGGCTCGGATGCCGGGCAAGCCGGAGCCCCGAAGCCCGCCCCGGAGATGCGCCAGGAGATCGTTCCGCTCAAATACATCGACGCCGCGGATATGCTTCTCATGCTCGAGCACGATCGCGGCCCCAACGGCAGCATCTCCGTCACCCGGGATTCGAGCCGAAACACGGTCCTGCTGATCCGCGACGCTCCCGCGAACATCGACCGGATGCTCGCCCTCATCAAGAAGATGGACGTCCGGCCGGCCGAGGTCCTCTTCACCATCGATCTCATCTCGGGCACGTCGGCCGTGGAGGCCGCGGCCGATCCGCGCCTAGCCGACGAACCAGCTCTCAAGGATCTCCGCAAGCTCATGGGGCTCAAGAGCTTCGCCCTCATCGGCTCGAGCTCCGTACGGACGAGCGAGCGCGAAACGGCCCAGGTCACCCTGGGACGCTCGGGAGAGTACGGCCTCTCTTTGAAGCCTCGCGTCGTCAAGTCCGGCAAAGAGGAGCGAATCCAGTCCGAGATCCGTTTCGGCTATTCTTCCGCCGACCAGCCTCCGCCGGCCCTCATCGAAAGCGTCCTGACCCTCACGCCCGGTGAGAAGACCGTCGTGGGCGTTTCCAAGCCGCACGATCCCTCCCAGGCCGGTGTGGAGCAGGACCGCGGGCTGATCCTGCTCATTTCGGCGATCCTGATCAAGTGAACGGACGGCCGATCGGCCGCCCGGATTTCAGAACAACGTCGGCTCGGCGGTCAGCCGGAACGATTTCCTGTGGAAGGACGTCGGGCCGAGGTCGGCCAAAGCCTGGTAATGATCCTCGGTCCCATATCCCTTGTTGCGGGCCAGGCCGTATCCCGGGGCTTGGCGGTCGAAGCGGAGCATGATGGCGTCGCGGAGGACCTTGGCGATGATCGAAGCGGCGGCGATCGAAATGCATTTTCGGTCGCCATGGACGACCGCTTCCTGTTTCATCGGAAGGCCGGGGATCGCGTCCCGTCCGTCGACGAGGATGGCGTCCGGCATGACGCTCAGCACGTCCAGGGCGCGGCGCATCGCTTCCTGGGAAGCGCGGTAGATGTTCATCGCGTCGATCTCGGCGGCCGTGCAGCGGCCGACTCCGACCGCCTGAGCCGCGGCGAGGATGCGGCCGAAGAGGTCGGCCCGGGCCTTGGCGGTGAGGAGCTTGGAATCGGTGGCCCGGCCGGCCCAGACGGGACGCCGGACCGAGATCCATTCCGGGGGCAGGATGACGGCGGCGGCGACGACCGGGCCGCACAGGGCGCCCCGGCCGACCTCGTCCACTCCGGCGATCAGGCGATGCCCCCGTCGAGCGTGCGCGCGTTCGATCGAGAGATCGGCCACGGCCGGCGGCTATCTGTCTTCGCGGAGGCGGGCCGCCTTGCCCTTCAGCCCGCGCAGATAGTAGAGCTTGGCCCGGCGGACCTTGGTCGACCGGACGATCTCGATCTTCTTGATCGACGAGGAATGGAGCGGAAAGATCTTCTCGACCCCGATCCCGAAGGAGATCTTGCGGACGGTGAACGAGGCGTCGAGGCCGCGGCCGCGCTTGGCGATCACGTCGCCCTGGAAGACCTGGATCCGTTCCTTGTCGCCTTCCTTGATGATGACGTGGACCTTGACCGTATCGCCGACATTGAAGGGCTCGACGTCCTTCTTCATGTTCTTGTCTTCGACCACCTGCATGAGGTTCATCGCTTGTTCCTTTCGTCCGAAGCTTGATCGAGAAGCCGGCGGTCCTCTTCGGACAGGGACTTCGGGTCGAGGAGGTCGGGCCTCCGCTCTCGCGTCTTCTCCAGCGCCTTGCGGCGCCGCCATTCGTCGATCTTTTTATGGTCCCCCGAGAAGAGGACCTGGGGGACCTTCATCCCCCGGAATTCGCGGGGCCGGGTGTAATGGGGAAAATCCAGCCGCCCCGCGAAGAACGAATCGTTCCGCACGGACTCTTCCTTGCCGACGACGCCTGGGACGAACCGCGAGGCCGCCTCGACGACGACCATCGCCGCAAGCTCCCCGCCGCTCAGGACGTAGTCCCCGATCGAGATCTCGTCCGTGGCGAGATGCTCGGCCACTCTCTCGTCCACGCCCTCGTACCGGCCGCAGATGACGACAGCCTGGGGGTGGGAGGCGACCTCGGCGGCCAGCCGGCCGTCGAAGCGGCGGCCCTGGGGCGAGAGGAGATAGACGGGAGCGCCGGCGCGGCGGACGGATTCGACCGCGGCGAAGACGGGCTCGGGCTTGAAGACCATGCCCTCTTCCCCCCCGAACGGACGATCGTCCACCGTGCGATGCTTGTCCGTCGTAAAATCGCGCAAATCGACCACGTTGATCCTGATCAGGCCCTTTTCCAGGGCCCGTTTGATGATCCCCCCGGACCGGAAGCTCTCGAACATTCCGGGGAAGATGGTGATTATATCAAATTGCATTTAAGTCTAAAAGGCCGTCCGGCGGATCGATGACGATCCGCTTCCCGGCGGTGTCGATCAGCCGGCAAATGGCCGCGCTGAGCGGGACGAGCACCTCCCCGCCCCCGGCCGCGCCGGCGATGACGAGAAGGGCCGGTCCGCCCGTCTCCTGAACCCCGACGACCCGTCCCACGGGACGGCCGTCGCACGTTTCGACCTCGCAACCGACGAGGTCGAGGTCGTACATGGTCCCTTCCTCCGCGGGCCGAACGGACTCCGCGGAAACGAGGATGTCGCTGCCGGCCAGCTCATCGGCCCGGGCCAGCGTGTCGACTCCCTTGAGCTTGAGGAGATGGGAATTTTTGTACGGATCGATCCGCTCGACCTCGAATTCCTTCGGCTCCCCCCGCTCGGTCAGAAAAATCTTAAAAAAAAACCGCCCGGGACGAGCTCGGCGAAGAGCCTGACCTTGAGGCCGCCCTCCCGGCCGTGGCTCCTCTCGACTCTCCCGACGGCCCGCAAATCAGGGTTTTTCAATGATCTCCAGGTTGTAGCGGCGTTTCAGCTTCATGCCGGCCGCGCCGAGGATGATGCGGATGGCCCGGGCCGTCCGCCCTTGCTTGCCGATCACCTTGCCCAGGTCCTCCGGGGCGACCTTGAGCTCAAGGATCGACGTCTGTTCGCCTTCGAGCTGGGTCACGAGCACTTTCTCGGGCTGGTCCACGAGCGCTTTGGCGATCAATGTAACGAGCTCTTTCACCTCAACCTCCTTTACTATGCCGGATCAACGAATCAGGCGGATTTCTGCTTGGCGGCTTTGGCGAGGAGTGATTTCACGGTCGGCGAGGCCTTGGCCCCCTTGGACAGCCAGTAGTTCGCTTTTTCCAGGTCGATATGAAGCTCAAAGGGTTCCCGGAGGGGATTATAGGAGCCGATGATCGCTTTGGCTTTGCTTTCGCGGGGCTTCTTCGAGTCGATCACGATAATCCGATAGGCGGGCTTGCTCTTCGCCCCCAATCTCATCAGGCGCATGCTCATCATGATAGGTTATTCCGTCCTCTTAAAGTGGGGCTAGAATATAGCCGAAATGACGTGGAAAGTCAACGAAAGGACGAAATCATCTTCTGAAAAGCGCTCTTTTTCATTATCTTCCGCATTTCCATGAACTGGCGGAGGAGCTGGTTCACTTCGTTGACGGGCCGGCCGCTCCCCCGGGCGATCCTCAGGCGGCGGCTGCCGTTGATCAGGCGCGGGTTGGCCCGTTCGTCCGGGGTCATGGAGTTGATGATGGCCTCGAAATGAAGGATCTTCCGGTCGTCGAGCTGGGCCTGGCCGAGGTTCTTGAACGGCCCGGCGCTCGGCAGATGGTCGAGGAGGCCCTGGAGCGAGCCCATCTTCTTGAGCTGGCGGAGCTGTTTCTTGAAGTCCTCGAGGGTGAACTCCTGCTTGCGGATCCTCCGGGCCAGCTCCTCGGCCTCCTCCCGGTCGGCGCCGGCCTCGGCCTTTTCGATGAGGCTGAGGATGTCGCCCAGGCCAAGGATCCGCGAGGCCATCCGGTCGGGGCGGAAGACTTCGAGCTTGTCGAGCCCTTCCCCGACTCCGATGAACTTGATCGGCTTTCCGGTGACCGAGACGATCGAGAGCGCCGCGCCGCCGCGGGCATCGCCGTCCATCTTGGTCAGGATGATCGAGGTCAGCCCGATCCGCTCGGAAAAGGCCTGGGCGCTCTTCACGGCATCCTGGCCGGTCATGGCGTCGCCGATGTAGATCGACTCGACCGGGGCAAGGATGTCCTTGACCAGCTTGAGCTCAACCATGAGCTCGTCGTCCACGTGAAGCCGGCCCGCGGTATCGACGATGAGAAGATCATCCCCGCGGTTACGGGTTTCGCGGACGAGGTCGCGAAGCGCGGCGGCGGGGTCGGCCATCCGGCCGGCCGTCATCTCATAGAAAGGGAATCCGAGCCTCTCAGCGATGATCCGGAGCTGGTCCTGGGCGGCCGGGCGCTTCAGGTCGAACGAGACGAGCAGCGGATTGCGGCCCTGCCCGCGGGCCCAGGCGGCGACCTTCCCGCAGGTCGTCGTCTTCCCGCTCCCCTGCAGCCCCACGAACATGAAGATCGAAGGCGGTGTTCCGGCGAAGGTCAGCGGCTTTTCGGTCGTGCCGAGGACGTCCGTCAGCTCGTCGCGGACGATCTTGACGACCTGCTGGGCGGGGGTGAGGCTGTCCAGGACGGCCTGGTCGAGGGCCCGGACCTTGATCCGGGCCTCAAGGTCCTTGACGACCTTGTAGTTGACGTCGGCCTCGAGCAGGGCCATCCGGATCATCTTCAGGGCTTCGCCCATGTTCTTTTCGGTGATCTTGCCCTCGCCCTTGAGGAACTTGATCGCCTTCTGAAGCCGGTCGGACAGCTGGTCGAGCATGAACCAAAGGATAGCATAAATGGGGGACGCAATACGCGGCCCCGATTTCACGAGTGAGCGGCGGGCTTTTCCTATCGGGACGCCTTTTTGGACTTTGATCTGAATTTATCTACCTATCCTGCCTTCCCTACAACTCGGGAAGGACTGCAGGTAGGCGTCCCTCCTTCAGGTCGGCGACGGGATCGCCCCTAAGCGAACATCAGGACGCCTTACGGACTTCGTCTAATAATTATCTACCCCACCTACCGCCCCTAGGACTCGGGGCGGCCTGCCGGTAGGCGTCCTTCAACTGCGGAACGGCCCCGCTTCGGGGGGAACCGTAGAGGTTCCTGTGAGCGTGGGGCGATCCCGGAGCCGCTCTTGTGTCCCCCAATGTCCAATGATAAACTCCCCGATAAGATGATTCGGCGGGCGGAATGAAGCTCCTCAAGATCGGCATCTCGGGCGTCCGGGGCATCGTCGGCGACTCGATGACGCCGAAGCTGGCCATGGACTTCGCTTCCGCGTTCGGGACCTTCGCCCATGGCGGGACCGTCCTCCTCGGCCGCGACACGCGCGTTTCCGGCCCGATGCTCGAGGCCGCCTGCCGGGCCGCCCTGACGGCCTCGGGCTGCAACGTCCGGGCCATGGGCGTCTGCCCCACTCCGATCCTCCAGTGGGCGGTCAAGTCCGGCCGGGCCCGGGGCGGGATCTCGATCACGGCGGGGCACAACGACATCCAGTGGAATGCCCTGACCTTCATCAACCGCGAGGGGACGTATCTCAATCCCTTCCAGGGGGCCGAAGTCCTCGACCTCTTCCACCTGGGCAAATTCCGCAAAGCATCCGTGGACGATCTGGGGACGGTCTCCGATGGATCGGCCGCGGTCGAAGAATATTTCAAGGCCCTCGGCCGCTTTCTCGACGTGAGGGCGATCGCGGCGGCGAAGCTCAAGGTCGTCATCGACGCCTGCAACGGCGCCGGCGCTCCCGTCCTCGGCCGGCTGGCCTCGACCCTCGGCTTCGAACTCGTCCCCGTCAACGACCGGCCCAACGGCTTCTTCCCCCACGATCCGGAGCCGCGGCCGAGGAACGCCCAGCAGGTCGTCTCCGTCCTCAAGGTCGTCGGCGCGGACGTCGGGTTCCTGCTGAACAGCGACGCCAGCCGCGTTTCGCTCGTCTCCGAGACGGGTGAGAGCTTGTCCGAGGAGTTCACTTTTCCCCTCGTCGCCGACGCCTGGCTCGAGCGGCACTGCGGCCCCGTGGTGACCAACCTGGCCACGTCCCGGATGATCGAAGACGTCGCCCGGAGCCGGAATTGCCCGATCGTCCGGACCAAAGTCGGCCAGTCCTACGCCATCCACACGGCCTTCCAGGAGGACGCGGTCCTGGCCGGCGAAGGGAGCGGCGGGGTGGCCGTCCCGGCCTTCCATCAGGCCTTCGACAGCCTCCTCACGGTCGGGCTCGTCCTGGAAACGATCGCCCGCCGGGAGAAGTCTCTCTCCGCGCTCGTGGCCGCCCTGCCCCGCTACCACAACGTCAAGGAGAAGCTCTACTGTCCGCCGGCCAAGGTCCATTCGGTCGTGTCCGAGGTGAAGAAGTTCTTTCATCACCATCGCGACATCGACACCTCGGACGGGGTCCGGGTGGACGACGAGAACGGCTGGGTCCAGGTCCGGACTTCGACGACCGAGCCCATGATCCGGATCGTGGCCGAGGACCGCTCGCCGGAGCGGGCCCGGCGGCGGGCGGACGAGATCATCGATTTCATCAACGGGCTGATCCAATGAAAAAGCCGACTTCGCTCAAGATCAGCATCTCCGGCGTCCGCGGTATCATCGGCGACAGCTTGACCCCTCAGCTCGCGGGCTCCCTGGCCCAGGCTTTCGGCACGTACGCCGGACCCGGGCCCGTCATCGTCGGCAAGGACGCCCGGACCTCGGGCGCGATGATCAAGGACGCCGTCCTCGCCGGCCTGCTCGCGGCCGGCTGCCAGCCGATCGAGGTCGGCATCTGTCCCATCCCCTCTTTTCTCATCCTGACCAAGGAGATGCGGGCCTCGGGCGGGATCGCCGTAACCGCCAGCCACAACCCGAAGGAATGGAACGGGCTGAAGTTCATCTCCCGCGACGGGCTCTATCTGACCCCGCACCAGACCGAGGAGTTCCTGGATCTCTATGACCAGGGCGAATACGCCTTCGTCGGCCCGGAGCGGATCCGGCCGGTCCGGACCGAGGATCGTCCGGTCGAGCCGCATCTGAAGAAGATCCTGGCCCATTTCGACGCCGGGCTCATCCGCCGCCGGAAGTTCAAGGTCGCCCTCGATTGCGGGAACGGCGCGGGCGCGATCCTCGCTCCGCGCCTGCTCCAATCGTTCGGCTGCGAGACCGTCCTCATCAACGCCGTCCCCGACGGCTCCTTCGCCCACCAGTCCGAGCCGACCCCGGAGAACATCCGCGAGATCTGCCGGGCCGTGGTGAAAGCGGGTGCGGACGTCGGGTTCGTCCAGGACGCCGACGCCGATCGGCTGGCGATCGTCGACGAAAAGGGCCGGCCTCTCGGCGAGGAGATGACGCTGGCCCTGGCCGTCCAATACATCCTGGCGCGCAATCCCGGCCCGGTCGTGTGCAACCTTTCGACGACGCGGGCGATCGACGACATCGCCGCGAAGAAGGGGGTCGAGGTCGTCCGGACGAAGATCGGCGAGATCAACGTCGTCGAGAGAACGCTGGCCCTGGAGCCCAAGGCGGTCATCGCCGGCGAAGGCAACGGCGGCGTCATCCTGCCTGAAATCCATCCCTGCCGGGACAGCTTCACGGCCATGGCCCTCATCCTCGAATACCTGGCCTCGTCGCGGAAGACGGTCTCCGCCCTCCGCGGCCGCGTCCCGCTTTACGTCATGCTCAAGGACCGGATTGAAGGCTCGGCCGAACAGGGCTTCCGGCTAATCTCGAAGCTTAAGAAGAAATACGAGGGCGAGGGGACGACCAACCTTCTCGACGGCCTGAAGGTGGACTTCCCGGACCATTGGATCCACGTCCGGCCGTCGAACACCGAACCGATCATCCGGATCATCGCCGAAGCCAGGACGGCCGTCCGGGCTCGCGCCGCCCTGCGCCGGCTGAAGGGCGAGATCGCCGCCCTCAAAGGCGAGCTATGACCATCCTCATCGAAAACATCTCCCTCTGCACGCCATACGAGCGGATCGAAAAAGCCGAGATCCGGATCGAAAGCGGCCGGATCGCCTTCGCCGGGCCGAGGCGAACGAAAGCGCCCGGCGCGCGCAAGCCGCCGAACGAGCGCATCGACGGCCGCGGCGCCACGGCGGTTCCCGGCCTTGTCGACATCCATCTCCACGGCGGGGGCGGGGCCGATTTCATGGACGGTACTGCGGAGGCGGTCCGGACCGTCCTGCTGACCCATCTCCGCGCGGGAACGACCTCCGTCCTGGCGACCCTGATGACCGCTCCCCGCGAGCGGATCCTCGCCGCGGTCCGCGCGGTCAACGAAGCCGCCGCCGGCGGCGGAATCCTGGGCCTCCATCTCGAAGGGCCGCACATCGCCGCGTCCATGCGGGGCGCCCAGCCTGCCGAATCGGTCCGGCCGTTCGATCTCCGGGAGACTTCCGCGATCGCCCGGCTTTCCAAAGTCCCCATCCGCATCGTCACCCTGGCCCCCGAGCTCCCCGGCGCGGCGGCTTATATCCGCGCCCTCGTCCGGCGGGGCGTCATCCCCGCCGCCGGCCACTCGGCCGCGACGTTTGAGCAGGCGATCCGGGGCTTCGAGGCCGGGATCAAGCACGGCACGCACCTCTTCAACGCCATGAGCGGCATCCATCACCGCCAGCCCGGGCTGGCCGGGGCCCTCCTGCTCAACGAAGAGGCCAGCGTCGAGGTCATCGCCGACGGCATCCACCTCCATCCGGCTACGGTCTTTCTCGTCCTGACCGCCAAGCCGTCCGACATGGTCGTCCTGGTCACGGACGCGACGCGGCCCGCCGGATCGAAAAAGCCCGCCCTCCGGACGGCCGAAGGACGCCTCTACGGGAGCGCCCTCACCCTCATCGAGGCCGTCCGGAACGTCAGCCAATGGAGCGGCTGGCCGCTCGAGGCCGTCCTGCCCCTCGCGACGGCGAATCCGGCCCGCCTCCTCGGCCTCGACAGCCGCAAAGGATTCCTGAAAAAAGGAGCGGACGCCGACATCGTCCTGCTCGACAAGCGCCTGGAAGTCAAGGGCGTCTTCGCCCGGGGAAAATTGGTCGGCGCCGCCGGATGATTAGGCCTCCGGCAAGGAGAGAAACAGATATGAAGAGGATCCTGTTCGTTGGATGCGTCATGCTTCTGATCGCGGCCGCCGCGGGACAACAGTTTCCGTCCCGGCGGACGGCCGAGGTCATCCCCGTTCTCACATCGATCGCCGGGCCCGACCGGACCGTGATCATCCCGGCAAAGACCTTCCTGAACGGATATGTCGGCTATGGCGATCCGCCCCGTCCGGGACGGGGTCAGCGCGGTCAAGCGGCGGCGACTCCGCCGCCCCCTCCCGGCCCGCCGCCGGCGGCGAAATGGATCGTCGAATCCGGCCCGGGCACGGTCACCTTCGCCGACGTCAACGCTCCGGTCACGACGGCGACGTTTTCCGCGCCGGGATCCTACGTCCTGAAGCTCAGCGCCATGAGCGGTCCAACGCGGGCCTCCTCGTATCTCAATGTCGTCGCGGACACGGCCCCACCCGCGACGCACCTCAGCGCCGTCTACACCAAAAAATATCGGATCGACAGCCCCTTCTGGAAGACGCGGACCAAGGCCCTGATCGTGAGCTGGATCCCCCACTGCGTCGATCAGATCAACCGCGGCGACCTCGACCTCGGTCCGGGCGGCATCGACAATTTCGTCGAAGCGGGAAAGAGGCTGGCCGGCCTGCCTCATGGCAATCACAAAGGCTATGTCTTCTCCAACGCCTGGGTCCATCAGACGGTCGAAGCCATGTCCATCGCCCTGATGGTCGATCCGCAGGGCGACCCGGAGATCCTTAAGGCCCAGGCCGGCTTCCGGGCCACGCTCGAGGACTGGATCCCCAAGATCCTGGCCGCCCAGGAACCTGATGGGTACCTCCAGACCGCTTTCACCCTGCCCCGTGTCGACGGCAAGGGCGTCGTCACTCCGGGCCCGTTCAAGCATTGGGAGCGGCGCGGGGACCACGAAGGGTACACGGCCGGATATTTTCTGGAATCCGCCCTCAACCATTACCTGATGACCGAGCGCAAGGATGCCCGGCTCTACAATGCGGCCAAGAAGCTCGCCGATTGCTGGGATGCCCACATCGGCCCGGCGCCCAAGAAGGAGTGGTTCGACGGCCATCAGGAGATGGAGCAGGCCCTCGTCCGCTTCGGCCGGTTCGTCAACGACATGGAGGGCGGAGGGAAGGGCGACCGCTACATCCAGCTGGCCAAGTTCCTGCTCGACTGCCGCAAGGGCGGGACCGAATACGACCAGAGCCACCTTCCGGTCATCCAGCAGTATGAGGCCGTCGGGCACGCGGTGCGGGCCGTCTACAACTACTCCGGGATGGCCGACGTAGCCGTTGAAACGCACGACCGGGACTACCACGGCGCCGTGCGCTCGCTCTGGGACAATATCGTCAACAAGAAGTATTACGTCACGGGCGGGGTCGGGAGCGGCGAGACGTCCGAGGGATTCGGGCCGAACTATTCCCTCCGCCAGAACGCTTACTGCGAATCCTGCTCGAGCTGCGGGCTGATCTTCTTCCAATACAAGATGAACATGGCCTACCAGGACGCCAAATACGCCGACCTTTACGAAGAGACCATGTACAACGCGCTGCTGGGCGGCGTCGACCTCGAGGGCAAGAACTTCTACTACACGAATCCGCTCGACGCCAACTCCGCCCGCACCTCCTGGCACACCTGTCCCTGCTGCGTCGGCAACATCCCCCGGACTCTGCTCATGCTCCCGACCTGGATGTACGCCAAAAGCGCCGACAGCCTCTACGTCAATCTCTTCATCGGGAGCGCCGCGACCGTCGAGGGCGTCGCCGGAACGGACGTCGAGATGGTCCAGGCCACGGATTATCCTTGGGACGGGAAGGTCGCGATCACGGTCAATCCGAAGCAGGCTCGGGCCTTCAGCGTCCGGATCCGGATCCCGGACCGAAGCGTCAGCGCGCTCTATGAAAGCACGCCCGCGGCGAACGGGATTTCCTCGATTTCGGTCAACGGTGCGGCCGTCACGCCGGCGGTCGAAAAGGGTTATGCCGTTCTCGCGCGGACATGGAAAGCCGGAGACAAGATCGAGCTCGTCCTCCCGCTCAAGGTCCAGCGCGTGCACGCCGTCGGCGCCATCGCCGCGACCCGGGACAAGGTCGCCCTGCGCTACGGGCCGCTCGTCTATAACATCGAGCAGGCGGACCAGGACATCACCCAGGCCCTCACCCCGGATTCGCCCCTTTCCGCGGAATGGAAGGGCGATCTTCTCGGCGGGGTCATGGTCATCAAAGGGACCTTCGCCGGCGGGAGCCCGATGACGGCCATCCCGAACTATTCCCGGTACAACCGCGGCCCGATTCCGCCGCCCGCGCCCGCCAAGCCGGCGGCTGCGCCCGCGGGAGCGCGCCCGACCCCGCGTCCTCCGACCTCGATCGTCTGGATCAACGAGAGATAAAAGATATATCGTAGTCTCCCAAAATTCTTGACAGCCGGCTCTTTTTGCTGGTAACGTATTCTTGATTTTCCTCCAAAATTGCCGCAAGGCAGAGAAAACAAAGCAAATGTCAGAATCCGGGAAGGAGCCATCCATGGCCGCGAAGATCGATTTCGACGAGATCCACAGGATCATCAAGCTCATGGATGAAAAGGGCCTAGCCGAATTCGAGCTCGAAATCGAGGGTTTCAAGATCAAGCTGGCCCGGAAAGCGCCGGCCGCGCCGGTCTTTGCCGCCCCTCCCTCCGCGCCGGCGCCGGCCCCTGCGGCAACCGCCAATCCCGGGACGATCGTTCTCCCCGAGCCCACCGAAGTTCCGGGCTCCCTCGTGCACATCACCTCGCCCATGGTCGGGACGTTCTACCGCGCTCCCGCTCCGAACGCGCCTCCGTTCGTCGAGGTCGGCGAGCCGGTGAAAAAGGGCCAGACCCTCTGCATCGTCGAGGCCATGAAGCTCATGAACGAGATCGAAAGCGAGGCGGACGGGATCGTCAGGGAGATCCTGGTCGAGAACGGCAAGCCCGTCGAGTTCGGCCAGCGGCTTTTCACCATCGTCCCGAACGCCTGAGGCATGATGTTCAAGAAGATCCTGATCGCCAACCGCGGGGAGATCGCCCTCCGTGTCATCCGCTCGGCCAAGGAGCTGGGCATTAAGACGGTCGCCGTCTTCTCGGAGAGCGACCGGAACTCCCTCCATGCCCTGCTTGCCGACGAGAAGTACTGCATCGGCCCGGCCAAGGCCCAGGACAGCTATCTCAACATCCCCAACATCCTGACCGTCGCCGAGATCACCAAAGCCGACGCCATCCACCCGGGCTACGGCTTCCTGGCCGAGAACCCGCGTTTCGCCGAGATCTGCGAGCAGGCCGGGATCACCTTCATCGGCCCGCCGGCCTCCATCATCCGCCTCATGGGCGACAAGAACCGGGCCCGGCTGGAAATGGCCAAGGCCAAGCTTCCGGTCATCCCGGGCAGCGACAAGGTCCTCGAAGAGGTCGAGGAGGCCAAGGCCGTCGCCCAGAAAGTCGGGTATCCGGTCATCATCAAGGCCTCCGCCGGGGGCGGGGGGAAGGGCATGAGAATCGCCCGCAACCCCCAGCATCTCGAGGAACAATTCCCGATCGCCCGCAACGAGGCCAAGTCGGCCTTCAGCGATCCGTCCCTCTACATCGAGAAGTACCTCGCCGACGCCCACCACATCGAGATCCAGGTCATCGGCGACAAGACGGGGAACGTCATCGTCTTCGGCGAACGGGAGTGCTCCGTCCAGCGCCGGTACCAGAAGGTCATCGAGGAGACGCCCTCCCCGTTCGTGGACGACAGGCTCCGCAAGCGGATGATGAGCGCGGTCGCGGACGCGGCCAAGCACATCGGCTACCAAAGCCTGGGCACGTTCGAGTTCCTGGTCGACGAAAAGAAACGCTTCTATTTCATGGAGGCGAACACCCGGGTCCAGGTCGAGCATCCGATCACCGAGGTGGTGTACGGAATCAACCTGGTCAAGGCCCAGATCCGCGCGGCGGCGGGCGAGAAGATCACCTTCCCCTTCGAGCTCGAGCTGAGGGGCCACGCCATCGAATGCCGCATCAACGCCGAGGACCCGGCGACCTTCGCTCCCTCGCCGGGGAGGATCGAGTTCCTCGTGCTGCCCGGCGGCGAGGGCGTCCGGGTCGACTCCGGAGCCTACGGCGGGTGGGTGATCCCCCCCGATTACGACTCGCTCATCGCCAAGGTCGTCGTCTTCGCCCCGAACCGGGAGCTCGCCATCAAGAAAATGCAGACCGCCCTGGAGATGACTACGATCGTCGGAGTCAAGACGAACATCCCCCTCCATCTCCAGATCCTGGCCAACACGGATTTCATCAAGGGGACGTACAACACTCAGTTCCTGGAGAAGATCCTCGGGTTGAAGAACGGGAAATGATCCCGGCGGGCCGGATCAGCCCGCGGAGCCGAGCGGCCGGCCGGCCGCCTTCTTCTTGAAGATCCTGACTTCGAACCCGCCGTCGTTATCCGTGGACAGGTTGTCGTTCACTCCGAACTGAAGCCGGCCGGCGACCATCACCGTGAGCCAGCCCTCCGAACCGACGTAGAACGCCTCCCCATACTCCCGGGTGAACGTCTCTTTCGTCTGCTTGTCCTCGACGACCTCGACCTTCTCCCGGACGCGCCCGAGCAGGGCGCCCAGGTTGCGGTCGGTCAGGGGCTGGCGCATCGTCCGCAAGTCCATACCTTCCGGCCCGCAGCTGGCCACGGGGTTGTCCTTCTGGAGTGATATCGTCCCGCTGGCCTGAAAATAGAACTCCTCGCCTTCCTTGACGTCGAGCCGGGTGTCCGACCAGGGCGTCCCCGCGGCGACGAAGATCCGTTTGACGAATTCGAATCCGGGCGGGCCGTCCTGGGGCATCGAGGGGAGCGCGGCACCGAGTGCGGCGAGAATCCCGGCCGCCAGGAACAGAGCCCGCGGTCTCATTTTCCGCTCAGGACGGCGAGCATCGCCTCGTGGAGGCACCCGTTCGAGGCGAGGACCTCGGGATGATAGATGTCGACCGGCCGTCCCCCGAAATCGGTCACCCGGCCGCCGGCCTCGCCGACGATCACGGCTCCGGCGGCGGTGTCCCAGGGATTGAGCTTGAGCTCCCAGAACCCGTCGAACCTCCCGCAGGCGACATAGCACAGGTCGATGGCGGCCGAGCCGCAGCGGCGGACGGCCTGGGAGCGGAGGAGGAACCGTTCGTGCTGGGCGACGTTCGTCCGCGACGTCCGGAGATCGTAGGGGAAGCCGGTGGCGACGAGCGCGCCCCCGAGATCCGAGATTCCCGAGACTCGGATCGCGTGTCCGCCGAGGAACGCTCCGCCGCCCCGCTCGGCCCAGAACATCTCCCCGCTCATGGGGTTGAAGACGACCCCGCAGGCGAGCGCGCCGCGGACCTCGAGGGCGATCGAGACGCAGAAGACGGGCAGGCGGTGGGCGAAGTTGGTCGTCCCGTCCAGGGGGTCGATGACCCAGCGGAAGTCCGATCCGGACAGCTGTTCGAGCCCCTCCTCGCCCAGGAAATCGTGGCCGGGGAAGGCCCGGGATAATCGCTCGTAGATCAGGTCCTGGGAGGCCGTGTCGGCGTCGGTGACGAGGTTGACCTCGCCCTTGAAGCGCACCTCGCCCGTCCGGGAATAGTGGTCCCGGAGAAGGTCGCCCGCGGCGGCGGCGGTCCGCTTCGCCTCGTCGAGGGCGCCGGAAAACTCGCTCATGGCCCGGATATCTTATCAAAAATCGGGGGCCAATTCACGGCCCGAACCTTTTGCCTTTTCCGCCGTATTGAATTATGATGTTTTGCTTCGAAAGGCGTTCCCGTTCATGAAGAAGAAAACGATCATCATCCTGGCCATCCTGGCCGTCATCGTCCTTGTCGTCGTCCTCAAGACCGCTTCGAGCAAGGAGAAGCCGGTCAAGGTGACCATCGAAAAGGTCAATCGCGGCGATCTGACCGCCTTCATCTCCGCCTCGGGCGAGGTCAAGCCGAAGAAGAGCGTCAACATCAGCGCCCACCTTCCCGGCCGGATCGTCAAGATCGGGGTCAAGGAGGGTCAGGAGGTCAAGGCCGGGGATTTCCTCCTCAAGCTCGACTCGACCCAGTACGAGGCCAACGCCGAAGGCGCCAGGGCCAGCATCCAGGGCTTCAACGCCGAGCTCATCAAGGCGGATGTGGCCCTCCAGAATAACAAGAGCTTCTATGACCGCCAGAAGAACCTGTACGACAACGGCCTGATTTCCAAAGAGCAGCTCGAGCAGGCCAAGACGCAGCTCGATATCTCCGACGCGAGCGTCCGGGCCGTCCGCTACCAGATCGAGCAGGCCCAGGCCTCGCTCAAGAGCACCCTCGACAACCTGTCCAAGACGGTCTTCGCCTCGCCGATCGACGGCATCATCACCAGCCTCCGGGTCGAGGAGGGGGAGGTGGCCATCATCGGCACGATGAACAATCCCGGGACCGTCCTCATGATCATCGCCGACCTCTCGGTCATGGAAGTCGAGATCGAGGTCGACGAGACCGACGTCGTCGGCGTCAGGCTGGGCCAGGTCGCCGACGTCCATGTCGACGCTTTCCCCAACCAGGTCTTCAAGGGCAAGGTGACCGAGGTCGGAAGCTCGGCCCTGGTCAAGACCGTGTCGGCAACGGCCCAGGAATCCAAGGATTTCAAGGTCGTCATCACCCTGGACGATCCCTCCAAGCTCCTTAAGCCCGGGCTGTCGGCCTCGGCGGACATCATCGCCGCCGAAAAGAAACAGGTTCTGAGCGTTCCGATCTCCGCCCTCGTCGTGAGGGACATCAAGGCCGCGGGCGGCCAGACGGTCGAACCGTCCCGGGACCGGGCGGCGGGTGAAGAGGAGGGCGTGTATGCCGTCGAGAACGGCCGGGCCAAGTTCCTCCCCGTCAAGAAGGGCGTCATGGGCGAGCTGATGATCGAGATCCAGAGCGGCCTCGCCGAAGGGCAGGAGATCGTCTCCGGGCCGTACGACGCCCTCCGGCAGATCAAGGACGGCACGCTCGTCGTGGCCGAGCCGAAGAAGGACGAAACGAAGAAATGAGCGCGGACAACGGCATCGTCATTTCCGTCAAGGACCTCCGCAAGGTCTACGACCTCGGAAAAACCCAGGTCCCCGCCCTGTGCGGGGTGACGTTCATCGTCGAGAAGAACGAGTTCGTGGCCATCATGGGACCCTCGGGCTCGGGCAAGTCGACCTTGATGAACCTGATCGGCTGCCTGGACACGCCGACCGAAGGCGAGTATCTCCTCAACGGCAAGCTCGTCAGCGCGATGACCGAGAACGAGCTGGCCATGATCCGCAACCGCGAGATCGGGTTCGTCTTCCAGGTCTTCAACCTCCTCCCCAGGGCGACGGCCTTCCGCAACGTCGAGCTGCCGCTCATCTACAAGGGGCTCAAGAAGAAGGACCGCGAAACCAAGGTCCGCAAAGCCCTGGAGCTCGTGGAGATGTCGGCCCGGATGACGCACCGCCCGCCCGAACTTTCGGGCGGGGAACGCCAGCGGGTCGCCATCGCCCGGGCCCTCGTCAACGAGCCGTCGCTCATCCTGGCCGACGAGCCGACCGGGAACCTCGATTCCCGGACCGGCCAGGAGATCCTGAACCTCTTCCATCGCCTCCACGAGCAGGGCAACACGATCATCATGGTCACCCACGATTCGAACGTGGCCCAGCAGACCGAGCGCATCCTGTTCATCAAGGACGGACTGCTCGAACGGGAGATCCGCAAGAGCTAACGCTCCGGGATCATCCCACGCTCACGTTGGAACCCCCCGCGGGTTCCCCCCCGCTTAATCTGCGGGGACCCTCCCTCCTGATGTTCGCTTTGGGATGATCCCTCCGCTCGGAGAGTTTTTCAGAATCGCCCAACGCTCACACTTCCTGTGGACAGCCCCCCGGCCTCCGATTAAAATAGCAGCGTGACCGAATTTCTGTCCGAGGGCACCCTCTACGAGACCCCGTTCCCGCGCGTCCTGTTCCGTCTGTGGAAGAAGGAGGCGGCGGGCCGGCTCGTCCTCCGCCGTCCGCAGGAAGCCGAACGGGCTTTGTACTTCTCCAAAGGCCAGGTGACCGTCGAGCGGGACGGCCTTTCCGAACCGGAATTCCTCAAGGCCCTGGTCAAGAAGCGTATCTTGCCGGCCGAAGCGGCCCGGCGGGCCGTCAAGGAGGCGGCGGAGCGCGGCATCTCCCTGCTGCGGTCTTTGAACGAGCTCGGGCTTATCGCCGCGCTCCCGCTCTGGAACCTCCTCGCTTCCTTCTACGTCCGGCGGCTCTTCCGCCTCTTTGACGCCGAGGACGGACGATACGCCTTCGAGTCCGGGGCGCTCCTTCCGGAAGGCTCGGCGCTGGGCGAGATCCAGACCCTTGACCTCATCCTCCAGGGGATCCGGCAGATCCAGAACGCGGGGTTTCTCGAACGCCGCGTCCCCGCCCCCGACGAGCCGATTTATCTTTCCACTCCCTATTTCCTCCACCGGCTGAACCTCGAGCCGCACGAGAGGTACGTTCTCGGCCGTCTCTCCGGGGTGTCCCGTCTGAACGGCTTTTATGAGCGGTCCGAGCTCGGCGAGACCGAGAGCCGCAAGGTCGTCTTCGCCCTGTTCTGCCTGGACATCCTCCATGTCCGCGAAGAAAAGGGGAAAACGCGCGAGATTCCGGAATCCTCGTCCGCCGAACAAACCCGGATCCTGGCGTCGCTCAACGACCGATGCGCCTGCGTCCACAAATACATCACCAAGCAGATCGGCCCGCTGGCCCGGACGATCCTGGGCAACGCGATCGACGAGATCAAGCCGGGGCTGGGGCCGATCTTCCGGAAAGCGCGCTTTCTGGCCGACGGCCGGATCGAGGTCGATCCCGCCCTCGCCTCGGGCGCCGGCCATCTCGACGAGGACATCTTCCGCCAGATCGTCCGAGGCTATGACGAGATCCTGATGGCCGGGGTCCTGGCCGTGAAGAAAGCCCTCGGACCGGCCCATGAAGCCGCCGTGGTCAAACAGATCGAGAGGATCGGATGACCCTGAACCGCCGGCAAGTCTTCTCCCTCCTCATCTTCGTCACCCTCCTCGGCCTCGCCTTCCTGATCGCCCTTGGAACACGATAAGAAGCCCCTTGTCCTCCTCGTCGGCCCGACCGGGGTCGGCAAGAGCGCCGCGGCCTTGGCCCTCGCCCGGGCGACCGGCGGCGAGATCATCAACGGCGACTCGATGCAGGTCTACCGCGGCTTCGACATCGGGACGGACAAGCCCGCGCCCGCGGACCGGCGGAGCGTCCCGCACCACCTTCTCGACATCCTGGACGCTTCGGCCCAGTTCACGGCCGCCGATTTCGTGGCCTGCGCCTTCGCCGCGGCGACCGGCATCCTCAACCGCGGCGGCGTCCCGTACGTCGTCGGCGGGACGGGGCTCTACATCAAGGCGCTCCTCGACGGATTGTTCCCCGGACCGGGGCGGGACCCGGCCGTCCGGGCGGCCCTCGAGGACGAAGCGCGGGAAAAGGGGCTGGAACCGCTCTACGCCCGCCTCTCGGCCGTCGATCCGGCCTATGCGGCGAAGGTCGGATCCCGCGACAGGGTCCGCATCGTCCGGGCCCTCGAAGTCTTCGGCGTGACGGGGATCCCGCTCAGCGCGCATTTCCCTAAAACGGAAAGCCGGATGGGCGAGTTCACCATCCTGAAGCTCGGGCTCGAGCTCGAACGGAAGGAGATCTACCGCCGGATCGAAGTCCGGGTGGAGCGGATGTTCGAGAACGGCCTGGTCGAAGAGGTCCGCGGGCTTCTCGCCGCCGGGGTCGATGAACAGGCGGCGCCCTTCAAAGCGATCGGATACCGGCGCGTCCTCGCCCACCTGAAGGGCGAACTGCCCCTCGAAGGGGCGATCGCCCTGACCAAAACCGACACCCGCCACTACGCGAAGCGTCAGATGACCTGGTTCCGGAAGATGGAGGGGATCCGCTGGTTTCCCGCCGCGGATCTCGCCGGCATGCTGGAGCTCATACGGAAGGAGCTGGGCGTCTGAGGGCGGCGGTCCGCGTCCGACGCCTGCGATTCACATGGAAAAAGCGATCCTGATCGATCTCGTAACAAGCGCGAAAGAGAAGCTCGAAGTTTCCGAGTCCATGATCGAGCTGGCCGGCCTGGCCCGGGCGGCCGGCGCCGAGGTCGTCGAACGGATCATCCAGCACCGCCCGGCGCCCACGCCGAGGTTCCTCCTCGGCGCGGGAAAAGTCGAGGATCTGCGGGGGATCATCGAAGAGCTGGGGGCCGAGCTCCTCATTTTCGGCCGCGATCTCAGCCCGACCCAGCAACGCAACCTGGAGGCCGCCCTGGACGCCAAGGTCATCGACCGGACGCAGCTCATCCTCGACATCTTCGCCCAGCGGGCCCATTCGAGCGAAGGCAAGCTCCAGGTCGAGCTCGCCCAGCTCTCCTATCGCCTTCCCCGGCTCGTCGGCCGCGGGGCGGCCTTGTCGCGGCTCGGCGGCGGGATTGGGACCCGCGGGCCCGGCGAAAAGAAGCTCGAAGTGGACCGGCGCCGCATCCAGGAGCGCATCACCCGGATCAAGGGCGAGATCCGTGCCGTCGAAAAGCGGCGAGCCGGACAGCGGCGAAGCCGGGAGAAGAGCCACATCCCGCTCGTCTCTCTCGTCGGCTACACGAGCGTAGGAAAATCGACGCTGTTCAACCGGCTGGCCCGGGAAAAGACGTGGACCTCCCCCCAGCTCTTCGCCACCCTCGACCCGATCGTCCGCCGGGCCGCCTTCGCCGACGGCCGGCCCTATTTCCTGAGCGACACGGTCGGCTTCATCAAGCGGCTGCCCGTCGCCCTCGTCACCGCGTTCAAGGCCACCCTCGAGGAGGTCGCCGGGGCCGACGTCATCCTCCACATCATCGACGCGAGCGCCTTCGACCCGGAGGGCCAGCGCGAGGCGGTCGTCCGGGTCCTCCAGGAGATCGGCGCGGGCGACATCCCCCGGATCGACGTCTATAATAAGATCGATCGGCTGCCGGACAAGACCGCGCTCCTCGAGCGCAACGGCCGGACGGGCGAGGAAGCCGTTTACGTCTCGGCCGTGACCGGGGACGGCCTGAAAGCGCTGCGGTCCCGGATCGAGGAGTGTGCTTCCATCTTGAAAAAGCGCGGGTAGCCGAATATGATGGGGTCAATGAGAAAGGCGGCCGTCCTGGGGATCGCGATCCTGGCCGGGGCGTCCTGCGTGACCGTGACGCTTCCCCCGCCGACGCTGGACATCGAGAGTCCCACGCCGTCGATCTCGGCGAGCCTCTCGCTCGACGAGCGCATCGCGGTCGAAGACGCCTGGAAAGCGCTCCGCCAAGGCCGTCTGGACAGGGCCCGGAACATCCTGCTGGCCCTGCCGGCCGAAGATCCCTTCCGGGCGGCCGGGCTCGGCTACGCCGACTTCATCGCCAACAACCTTGCCTCGGCCGAAGGCGGCTTCCTCGAAGCGGCGGCCAATTTCCCCGACCTCCCCTTGGCTTACATGGGACTGGCCCAGGTCTACCAGGCGACCGGCCAGACCGATCTCGCTTACAAGAACTTCCTTGAAGTCCTGAAGCGCGAACCCGAGAATGTCCGGGCCAGATCGGAGGTCGATGCCATCCGGCTGACCAAAACCCGGGAGTACGTCACCGAGGCCGAAAGCTATGCCTCGATCGGGAACGTGAGTCGGGGCAAGGAAGCCTATCTCAAGGCCCTCGAGTTTTCGCCCAGGCTCCAGGAGGCCCACCTCGGAATCGCCCGTCTCTACCTCAAGGAGAAGGACTATCCCAACGCCCTCTTCCATCTTCAGGCCGCCAGCCGGAACGATCCGAAGGACGCGGCCGTTCTCGCCGAATACGCCGACGCGCTCTATCTGTCCGGGCAGCTGTCGAGGAGCCTGGACGAGTACACCCGGCTCCTCGAGCTTGATTCCGCGAACACGGTCGCCCGGGCGCGGGCGGAGGCGATCCGGGACAAGCTCGGCGCCTGGGAGCCCCCCAGCCAGTACGCCGCCATCCCCTCCTTGTCCGCGGTGACCCGGGAGGACATGGCCGCCCTCATCGCCGTGAAGTTCAAGGATCCCTTCGACGCCGCGCCGCCGCGGACGCCCGTGATCGTGGACATCGCCACGTCCTGGGCCCTTCGCGACATCGTCAAGGTCGCGGGCTACGGCATCATGGAGGTCAACTCCAACCGGACATTCGAGCCTCAGAAAGTGGTCAGCCGGGCTGACCTGGCCGGGATTCTCGTCAAGCTCGTCTCGGCCCTGCGCAAGCGCGGCTTCCGGATCGTCGAGCAGATCCCGGTGGACCGGATCCGGATCGCCGACGTCCCGGCCGACCATTTCAGCTTTCCCGCCATCTCCCAAGCGGTCGCGTTCCAGCTCCTCGACCTGGGGCCCGACCGGACCTTCACGCCGGACCGTCCCGTTCCCGGTTCGGAGGCCGTCAAAGCCCTCGACCTTCTCGCCGGATTGATCAAATAGGGCCGGATGGGCGATCGCGCGATGGACACCCTCCGGGCGGACGTTTTCACCATCCCGAACCTGCTCAGCTTCTTCCGCATCCTGCTCGTCCCGATTTTCCTCTGGTCGCTCCTGAATCACCGCTCGTTCCTCGCGCTCATCATCTTCTTCATCGCCGGGTTCACCGATCTCCTCGACGGCTTCGCCGCCCGCGTCTGGCACCAGCGGAGCAAATTGGGGGTTTTCCTCGATCCGGCGGGCGATAAGCTCCTGATGGCCACGTCCTTCGTCGCCCTGACCGTACCCGCGCTCGGCCACCCCAACACGCTGCCTCTCTGGCTGACGGCGACCGTCATCTTCCGCGACCTGCTCATCGCGGGCGGGGCCCTTTACGGCTACCTGACCTGGCGGCAGAAAACGTTCTTCCCGACCCTTCTGGGCAAGATCAGCACGGGCTGCCAGGTCGGGATGATCTACCTCGTCCTGTTCTTCAACAATCGGAACACCGTTCCCCGGATCATGCCCTGGATCTACGGGATCACCCTCTTCTGGACGCTCGCCTCAGGCGTCCATTACTTCATCGAGGGATTACGGATCTTGCGCGAGAAACGCCGTCCTTCAAATTAGCGTAATCGCCGAAGTTGAGTTTAGCGGGGTTTCCAAAGGGGGGAATTCCCTCCGTTCCCCCCGGTTCGTCAAGCGTCCGGAGTCTTAGAGAACGTCTTGTCGATGAATCCCTTGCGGAGGGTCATCCAGAGGATCTTCAGGTCCAGGGCGAAGGACCAGTTCTGGATGTAGTAGAAATCGTACTCGAGCCGCTTCTCGATCGACGTGCCCTGCCGCAGGCCGTGGACCTGGGCCCAGCCGGTGAGCCCGGACTTGACCTTGTGGCGGAGCATGTATTTCGGAATCTTTTCCGTGAATTCCTTGACGAATTCCGGCCGTTCCGGCCGCGGGCCGACGAGGCTCATCTCCCCCTTCAGGATGTTGACCAGCTGGGGGAACTCGTCCGCGCTGTACTTGCGGAGGAACCGGCCGAGCGGCGTGACGCGCGGATCGTCGGCGCAGGACATGACGGGCCCGGTGTCCTTCTCGGCGTCGCAGACCATGGTCCGGAACTTGTGGACGACGAACCGCCGCCCGTCGTTCCCGACGCGCTCCTGGTGATAGAAGATCGGGCCGCGCGAGGTCAGCTTGATCAGGACGGCCACGACGAGGAAGACCGGGGCGAGGAGCAGGAGGCCGATCGCGGACAGGGCGTAGTCCATGGCCTGCTTGGCGGCAAGCCGGGCCCCGCGCAGGGGCACGTCGTCGATCGAGATGACCGGATAGCCGTCCAGGTCCTGGATGTTGGATTTGAGGGTGAGGAGCTGGAAGAGGTCCGGGATGAGCCGGACGTTGACCGGGTATTTCGTGGCGATCTGGAGCGTTTCGAGGATCTTGTCGTAGTTCGACAGGCCGAGCGTAACGTAGACCTCGTGGATGTTGAGGTCCTCGATCACCTGGCCGAGGTCCTCGATCCGGCCGAGGACGACGCTGCCGCCGTCGACCGGGACCACCTCGCCCGGCCGGAGGTCGTTGTCCAGGAATCCCTTGACGACGAATCCGAGGTCCTTGACCTGGAAGAGCTTCTGGGCCACGGTCAGCCCCATATCGCCCGCTCCAACGATCAGGACGTTCTGCAGGTTCAAACCCCGCTTGTAGCGCCGCTTCATGACGTAGTAGATCTGATTGCGGAGGATCGAGATCATGAAAACGACGCCCAGGAAGTAGATGATCAGGAAAGCCCGCGAGGGTTTTTCGAGAGGATGGCCGGCCAGGACCGCCCGGCCGGCGGTGCTGTAGCCGATGACCGTGTTGAGGGCGGCGACGGCGACGATGATGGTCAGGATGGCGTTCAGGCTGATGAAGAAGAAGTCGTCGAGCTTGGTCCGGCGCAGGCGGCTCTTGTAGAAGCCCTGGAAATAGAAGATGGTCAGGTGCGCGGCGATGTAAAACGGCAGGACGACGAGGTAGGAGCTGAGCGTCGGCGTCCCTTTGGCCGGATCCACGGGGAAGATGTGGGGAGCGATGTACGGGTGGAAGCGGAGGAGATAGGACCACACATAGGAGACGACGATGGCGATGACGTCGCTCGCGACGAACAACCCGACGAGCCGGGCCCGGTTCCGATGGATCACTTCGAGTCCTTAAATGCCTGCCAGGCCCGCCGGAGGGAGGCCCCGATCCTGTCCTTGAAGACGTCCCGCCCGAATCCCAGAGCGTGCGCCCTCAAGGTGGATTTATTAAATTCCAGGGTCTTGAATTTGTCAAGCGAGGCCAGGATGGCCTCCGGCGTCAATTCGGGGAAGAGGAGCCCGGTCCGGCCGTCGAGGACCGTCTCGAGCGCGCCGCCCCTTCCATAAGCAACGACGGGCGTGCCGCAAGCCTGGGCCTCGACCGCGGCGATCCCGAAATCCTCCTCGCCGGGCATGATGACGAGGCGGGCGCCGCGATAAAGATCGAGGAGCTCGGCGGAGGACCGACTGCCCAGAAATTGGACCTTGGGGCCGGCCAGGCGGCGGAGCGGCTTCTCCTCGGGGCCGTCCCCGACGATCTTCAGCGGTTGGCCGAGACGGTTGTAAGCGGCGATGGCGACGTCGATCTTCTTATAAGGCACCAGAGCCGAGACGATGAGGTCGAAATCGCGCGGGCCGCCGGTCTCCGCGGGCTGGAAAAACGCGGTATCGACGGGAGGATGGACGACCTCGGCGGTCCGCCGGTAGTATTTCTCGATCCGGCGGGCCACGGCCCGGGAGTTGGCCAGGAAATGATCGACCCGCGCGCTCGAGGTCACGTCCCAGATCCTCAGCTTGTGGATGCGGGAGGGGATGATCGGCCGGGTAAGCGGAGAGAGGCGGCGGGACGAGAAATAGGCGTCATACTGGTTCCAGGCGTAGCGGACGGGCGAATGGATATAGGAGACATGAAGGGCATCGGGCGACGGGATGATCCCCTTGGCGACGCAATGCGAGCTCGACAGGATCAGATCATAATCCTGGAGGTTGAAAAGCTCGATCGCCGTCGGGTAGAGGGGAAGATACCAGCGGTAATGGCGGCGGAGGAACGGCATCCGCTGGAGGAAGCTCGTTTCGATCCGCTTCCGCTCGATCGCCTCGGCCTGACTGCCCTTGAAATGGAAGAGCGTATAGATGGGGGCCTGGGGGAAGATCTCGGCCAGGGCCTCGAGGACCTTTTCCCCTCCCCTCTGGCCGGTCAGCCAGTCGTGGACGAGGGCAACCTTGAGATGGTCCATAGCCTTGGAATTATATCACGATCCAACCTACCGCTTTCAGGAATTCCAGGTATTCGGTCACGGCCGCGAGATCGACGCTCCGGTCGGTCTCGGCCGCCGCGGCGCTGCGGATCGCGGTTACGGGTCTTTTGCCGTTGATATAGTTCAAAACGGCCCGGCGGACCGGGACTTCAAGCTTGAGCGCCTTGAGCGCCTCGGGGTTCTTCTCGATGTACTTCTTGTACCGGTCGCTCGACTCCAGGGCGAACTCCTTCCCCCGGACGTCCGGATGGAGAGCCGGAACGATCTTGCCGGAAGCCGCCGCGGCCCGGCCTGACGCCGCCAGAGGGGGCGGCGGAGGCGGGAGGGCGGTTTTGAGCTGAGCCGCCCGCAGCGAGGCGTATTTCACCACTTGTTCAGCTAAGGCGAGGCGATAGCTTTCCCAAAGGGCTTCCCTGTTTCGGATGAGCTCCGCCGCTTCCTTCGACCCGGAAGCGATCTCCGCGACGCTCGAGACGGCGGCCTTCTCCCGCTCCGCGGCGAACCGGACGAGCTCGACCGCCCGGCCGACCGCCTCGGGAAGCGATTTCGTCTCGGCCGCGTCGATCTTGCGGAAGGCGGCGGGAAGCTCCCGCTTGCCCACGCGGGCGAAGCCGAAGCCCGAGACCGCATTGAGCAAGTCGGGCAGAATATCGTCCTCGCAGTTGGCCGCCGCCCAGGCCACAGCCGCGCCGATGAAGGCGACGCGCTTCATCTCGGTCGGATCGGACTTGTCGGGCGTGTCCTTGTCGGCATGGTACCACTGGTCCGGCCAGACGAACAGCTCGATCCCGGGGACGCCGACCGAGGGGTTGTCGAAGCAGATGTGGTCGCTCCCGCCCGTCGCCGAATGGACGAAATAGCGGAAGGCGTCCCGGGAACCGTTCTTCTCCCACATCGGCAGGGGGAAGTTCTGGCCGGCGAGCCGGCTCCGGGGCGAATCCGACGTGTAGACGATGTCGTTCGTCCTCCAGACGAAGTTCATGATCGAGTCGGTCAAGCCATCGAGGTAGCTGGGGAGGTGGCCGGGACATTCGCTCATGGTGAGCCAGCCGTTGTTCATCCGGAGCGCCTCGCCGACCATGTCCATGTTGATATTGACGCTGAGCCTGTCCGGCAGGCCCGGGTTCTGCTTGATGAACTCGTAGGTTCCGGAGATCTCGTTCGGCCAGAGAAAGGAGATCGTCCGCCGCGGCTTGGGCAGGTCGCCCCGGGCGATGAGCGCCGAGAGGGCGCGGAGGATCTCGAGCTGGATGGCGCAGCCGCTCATGTCGTCGTTGGCCCCGCGCTTGACGTATCCCTCGAACAGGTGGGCGGTGAAGATCACGCCTTTTTTGTCGGGCTCGCGCCCGGGGATCCAGCTATAGACGCCCTCGAACCGGTCCGGGTACTTTTTGATTTGTGTCCGGCACTGGATCGTCACCGCCGTCCCTCGCTCGACTTCCTCGAGGAGCTCGGACCACTGCCTCCAAGAGACCGTCATCCCGAGCTGGAGGCCCTTGAACCCGGCATAGCTCCCGCCGCTGTAGAGGACCTGGTCGGGATCGTTGTAGCGGTCCTGTGCGGAAAAGGCGATCACGCCCCGCACGCCGGCCGCGTCCAGGGCCTTGCCCGTGTTCGCGTTGGCATGCGACCACATCAGGGCGATCTTGTCCTTGTATTTCTCCGGGGCGCCCGACTTCGCCCAGGCGGCGAGGGTTTCCGCGGTCAACGGCGGAATGTAGATGAGGTCCGCGGTGATGTCCGCGTCGGCCGAGCTCCGCGATACGAGGGCGGGATCGGCCTCGAGCCGGGCGATCAGCCGCTTCTCCGGCTTGAGCATCCTCAGCTCGCCCCGGGTGGGATACTCGAAAGTCGCGGCGCTCTTGTATTTCTTGATCTCGGTCGTTTCGATCCCATATCCGCGGACGAGGGCATGGATCGTCCGGGTCTCGTAGAACGTATCGGCGAATTCGCTCTCCTCCCTCTGCCAGGGCGCGCCGGCGAGCTTGACCTCGTTGTTGTAGGCGATCTGCCCGGAGATCTCGTTGGCCAAGAGGCCCAGGACGACGGGCGGAAGCGGAGTCTTGAGGACGGGGTTTTCGGCTACGGGGGGCCGGCCCTGGGCCGCGACCGGCCGCGGCGACGGAACGAGCAGGACGAGCAGGATCAGGAACGAGCCGAGAGCGGTCCTTTTCGCGTTCATGACACTCCTTTGCGCACGGCCAGGTCGAGATAGAGGCGCTCGATCGCTTCAATCATCCCGGACAAGGTGAACTCTCCCGGGATTTCGGCGCGCGCCCGGGCGCCCAGCTCCACCGCGAAGTCTCGGTCCTCGAGAAGGCGGATGACCGTCTCCGCCAGCCGTCCGGGATCGCCGGGAGGCGCTAAAAGGGCCGTTTCGCCGTCGCGCACGACCTCCCGAATGCCCTCGATATCGCTGGCCACGATCGGTTTGCCGAGCGCGGCGGCTTCGAGCAAGGCGAGGGGGAGTCCTTCCCAGAGCGAGGGCAGGACGAAGACGTCGGCGAGCCCGGTGAGCTCCGCGGCATGGGCCCGCTCTCCGAGCAAAAGGAAGCGTCCGGCGAGCCCGCGCTTATCGATCTCCCGGCGCAGGCGCCGTCTGAGCGGCCCGTCCCCCGCGACGGCGATTTTCGCATGGGGGACGCGGGCGAATATCGCTGGCGCCGCGTTGATCAGGTGGATGATCCCCTTTTGCCTGTGAAGCCGGGCCACCGTCACGACGAGAGGGCCGTCGGGCCGCACGATTTTCAACAGCTCGGGCGTCCCCGCGGGCCGGTCCGAAGCCGCCTTTTCCTCCGGGGGCGGGGCGATTCCGTTCCGGATGACGCGGATCTTTTCCGCGGGGACGAGCCTGTGTTTTCGGACCGCCGCGGCGTCCGCTTCCGAAACGGCGATCACCGCGTCCGTATGGCGGGCGAAATGCCTTTCCTGAAAGATGAAAGCCCCGCGGAGAAGCGGATTGCGGTAATGGAGATAGTGAATTCCATGCAAGGTGTGAACGATGACGGGAGTGCCGGCCAGGACGGCGGCCCACCGGCCATACAGACCGGCCACGCCGCCATGCGTGTGCAGGATGTCGATCTTCCGGTCCCTGAGGACGGCGGCGATCGTCCGGGCCGTTTTCGGGCTGAGGCTTTTTCTCATCGTCACCGGGACGAAGGGATGTCCGGCCCAGATCGCTTCCGCTTCGAAGGGCCCTCCTGCGCCGGCAGCGACCGCGACATCGAAGAGGCCCGGATCCAGCGCGCCGGCCACCGTCAGAACATGGGCCTGTCCGCCGCCGAGGAACGGCTTGTCGATCATCTCCAGGACACGGAGCTTTCTCGCGATCAAGGCCATGACGCATCCCCTTTCAGGAGCCGCTCGTATCGATTCCCGAGCGCGGCGCCGTCCTCGCCGTCGAACGCCCCGCGAGCCTTGAGCCGCCGGAATTCGATCCGGAGAAGAAACCTCAGGGCCGCTTCCGACCGCCGCGAGCGGTGCTTCCTGTAGAACAGGACCTGGCTGCGGCGGTATTCGAACCGGCTCGCCGCGGCCTGGACCGATGTGGTCGAGCCGCCCTCATGAACGACCTTCACGGACGGATCGAACAGAAGCCGCCCTCCGGCCTTTCTCAGCCGGGCGCAGAGATCGATGTCTTCGAAATAGAGAAAGAACTCCTCGTCGAACCCGCCCGCGGCCTCGAAGGCGTCCCGGCGGCAAAGGAGGCAGGCCGCGCTCAGCCAGCCGACGCGCCGGAGGCGGCCGGACCGAGGAAGGGTGCCTTCGTGGAGAGGATTCAGAAAGAATTTCTGAAAGGACTGGCCGAGCAATCCGACCGATCGCCCGAACGAAACCTGAAAACGGCCGGAAGGCCGGACAAGGGCGGGGCCGACGGCGACCGCGCGCGGATCGGAGGCGAGGCGCGCGGCCAGGGCGTTCAAGGCGCCGGGCGGGACGACGGTGTCCGTATTGAGAAAGAGGAGCGGATCGCCCTTGGCCGCGCGAGCGCCGGCATTATTGGCTTTTCCGAACCCGGCGTTTTCGGGGAGGAGGATCCGGCGGACTTCAGGGAACTCCGAGGCGACGAGCGGGCCGCTGCCGTCAGTCGAGGCGTTGTCGACGACGACGATCTCCGAGGCGGGGGCCTGGACCCGGAGCGAAGCCAAACAGGTCCGAAGCCGCTCGGCGTCGTTGAAATTGACCAGAATGACGGAGATGATCACGCCCGGCCTCCGAGGCCGTCCAGGACGGCTTCAACGGCGCGGACGTGGGCGTCGACCGTATATTTTTCCCGGACGGTTTTCCGTCCCGCCGCGGCGGCCCGGGCCGCGGCGTCAGGATGCTCGAGAAGGAATTGGACTCCCAGGGCGATCTCGGCCGGCTCGCGCGAGTCGAGGAGGAAACCGTTCTCGCCGTGGGCGATGATCTCCGGGAGTCCCCCGGCCCGAACGGCCAGGACCGGGACGCCGGAGGCCATGGCCTCGAGGGCGACCCGGCCGAACGATTCGACGATCGACGGAATGACGACGGCGCCGGTCAGCCCGAGGAGGTCGGCGAGGTCGGGACGATATCCAGTGAAAATGACCTTGGGATCGATCCCCGCCGTCCGAATGTCCCGGCGAATACGGCGCTCATAGGCCGCGTCTCCCACGGCGCCGATGATGAGCCAGCGCAGGTTCGGATGTTTCGGGGCGAGGAGCGCGGCCGCCGCCAGGGCTTCGCGCTGTCCCTTGCCCGCGTAGATTTTGCCGATGACGCCGATGACGAAATCTCCGCGAGCGATCCCGAGCTCGGTCCGGAGCGCGTCCAGGCGCCCCGGATCGATCTGCCGCGGATCGATCCCGTTGTGAACGAGGACGGCCTTTTCGCTTCCGCCGAACGCCGCGCGGGTCGTTTCGGAATTGACGATGACGCGGTCGGATCGGCTCAGGATGAAGCGCGCGAGCCGTTTCCGTCCCCAGAGGAATTCGAGGAACGGCCGAGGCCCGCCCAAGATCTCATGGATCGCCCAGACATGGGGAAGGCCCAGCCGCCGCGCCGCGCGCGCCCCGCTGAACATGGCCGCGGAATTCGAGAAGATGACATCGACATGGTCATGGGCGGCAAGCCGAGCCAGGCTCGAGACGGCCCGGCGATTCCAGCACCGGGCGATCGGCTGGCGCCAAGTCCGGCCGCGAGGAGCCAGATCCCAGGCCATCGGGACGATCGCGGTCAGGATCCCCGCACCCCTGGCCTGGACGGCGAGAGGACCGTCTTCGGGGACGGCAAGGAGGGGAAGGGTTTTCGACCGGTCGATCCGGCGGAGGATGTCAAGAAGCCATAATTCCGCGCCGTTGAGCTCGGCCGAGTGGGAAACGAAGAGGACCTTTCTCATGCCCGGCCGACGACCTCGCGGTAGAAATCGAGCGTTTGGGCGGCGGTCGTCTCCCAGCGGAACTCCGCCGCGCGGGCCGGGCCGCTCCGGCGGAGCGCTTCCCGAAGAACGGGATCCGTCAATACGGTGATGATCCGATCGGCCATGTCGGAGGCATTCTCAGGATCGAAATAAACGGCCGAGTCGCCTCCGATCTCGGGCAGGGCCCCCGATCTCGAGACGGCCGCGGGAAGGCCCGCCGCCATCGCCTCGAGGAGCGGCAGCCCAAAACCTTCGCACAGGGACGGGAAGATCAGGGCCGAGGCGGCATGATAGAGATTCCGGACCTCGGAGTCGGGGAGATAACCCGGGAGCATCACTCGATCGGCCAATCCGCGCGCGGCGATCCGGTCGAGAAGCGCGGCCTGGCCGGACCCCGGCCGGCCGACGATGACGAGCGGGATCTTTGTCCGCTTTTCATGGACGATCGCCAGAGCGTCGATGAGAGCGGGGAGGTTCTTGCGCGGCTCGCTGGCCCCGACAAAAAGCAGGAATTCGGAGGGGAGACCGAGCGCGGCCCGCGTCCGTTCGATCGAACTTGGATCGGGCGCAACACGCCGGCTGTCCTCGGCGCCGAGACGCGTCACCCGGATCCGGGCCGGGTCGAGGTCGAAGCGATCGAGAAGCGCCATCCTCGTGAATTCCGAGATCGCGACGATGCCGTCCGCCCGGCGGAGAGCGGTTTCGGTCCGGGTGAGGAAATGCTTTCGCGCCCCCGGGTCGGCCCGTTCGGGCTCATCGAAGAAGAAGAGGTCGCAGACCGTGACGATCCGGCGCCCTTTCGTCGGGAGAGGGAGAGGGGCCGGCGAATGGGTCAGGTCGAGCCTGGTGCGGAAGATCGCGTCGAGAGTCGGCCATTGCCGGCCGTACCACAAGGCGTCCACGAAACGCACCGGCCAGCGCAGGTCGCGGAACGTTCTTTTTGCGAACGGCGGGATTTTCTCCGGGGAGAAGCGGTCCTTCCAGGAGGCCGAAACGAGAAAAAATTCGTCCTCGCGGTCGAGCTTGGCCAATTCGAACAGGAGGTTGCGGAAATAGACGCCGACGCCCGTTTCCTGTCGCAAAAAAGGGCGGAGATCGAACCCGAGGCGCATTTGATCTAAATTAATTCGGTTCGCCGCGCGTTGTCAAATGATTGACCGCGGGGATGACCCATGGCCTGACCGATCGGAGACCGAGTCGTTCAAGAGCGGGGCTCCCGGGAACTCCCTGATCGGGACGCGAATTTCCTCCGGAGGCTCCGGGATCACCCACGGGCCACATAACAAGGCGGCCCTTAGGGTGATCCCTCCGCTTGGAGAGTTTCTCGGAGTAAGAAAGACGCTGGTGCTGATCAAAGATTATAGACGCGACCCCAGTTAAGCCAGTTACGCGAATTTCGCGAATCCGATCAGGAATATGCGTCCTTACGATGCTTGATCCGATAGATATAGATTCGTTTCGCGGCGTCGTCGACCCGGTACAAGACCCGATAATCTCCGATCCGGAGACGATAACCATCTTCGCCAGTCAATTTGATGCTTCCTGGCGGCCGGGCGTCCTTGGCGAGGATTCGGAGCTTTTTGACGATTCGTTCGAAAACCGGCGTTTCCAGCCCGTCCAAGTCCTTCTGCGCCGGAGGAAGGAGGAAGAGCTCAGCCACGGCGTTTCTGGACGTAATCGTCAAGGGAAATGGCCCGATTCTCGAGCCCACGAAGGTCCTTGAGGTCTATCAGATCCTCTTTGAGCTCCTCCCGGGCCATCAGTTCGAGAACGGCTTTTTCAACGAAAAAGCCGTATTTCAGCCCTCTTTCCCGGCAAAAATGCTTTACCTTCTCGACGACAGCATAGTCGACCTTGACCGCCAGCGTCGTTTTTTGATCTTTCATTCCTTTCCCATATTATCACAGAAAATAAACTTTATCAATATAAAGTTATTTTTAGTTAAAATCGATTTGCGATCCCCCTCCTGCCCAAACGTCGGAAGATCCCCGAGCCTCTACTTGATCTCCACCCCCGTCTCGACCGTGAAGAACCTGTAATCGTCGTCTCCCGTTGATGGGAGGATTCGTGGGATATCTCGACAAGAGAGCTTCCCGCTTGGGACGGAGTCCAAACTATTTCGCCCGCCGATCTAAGCCTGATTTTTCGGCAGGTGGACCAGTAATGCCTCCTTCAAACTTTCTATCTCTTTTATATAAGATGCCATAATCCAGGGCCCCCAAAAGCTTCCGTCAAGCCACAATTTATTGTTCATTCCATTCGACCTACTATCATTCCCGGCCGTTACCGGCAATTTCTCCTGCGATAATCTCAACCTTTTAACGCGGGTTTGTAAGAGAAGTTGTTTGCATCGGAAAGAGATCTTGTGGGAGCGAGTTACGCCGACTTTAGCTTATTGACCTTGATTCGGGTAGAAGCTTCTTTTCGATCTCCCATTTCGCCACCGGGGACAAGCATAAATTGCGGTCTCCCGGATGTCAATTGCCGGGCCTTTTATGGGTAATATTGAGATTCCGGCGCCGGGGTGGTATAAATCATGACAAGAACGATTTAAGCAAGGAGCGCCTCCGATGTCCTTCGACCTCATCTCCAAGCGTATCGACACCTACCGCAACGCCATGGTCGATCTCCAGATCGCCCTGGCTTCCATCCCCGCCATCGCCCCTTCGAGCGGAGGCGTGGGCGAGGCCCGCAAGGCCGAAGCGATCCTTCTCTTCCTCCGTGAGAACGGATTCGCGGACATCGAGGTGATCAAGGCCCCCGACCTGGACGCGCCCGACGGCTACCGGCCGAACATCATCGCTTATTACCGCGGCCGGAGCGCCGCCAAGACGATCTGGATCATGGCCCACACCGACGTCGTCCCTCCGGGCGAGGCCTCGCTCTGGGACGGCGATCCTTTCCGTCCCTGGGTCAAAGGCGGCAAGATCTATGGCCGCGGCGTGGAGGACAACCAGCAGGACCTCGTCGCCTCGCTCTTCGCCGTCAAGGCCTTCCGGGACGAAGGGCTCGTCCCGAACTTCGATATCGGGCTGGCCCTCGTCGCCGACGAAGAGACGGGGAGCGAAAAAGGGATCGGCTACGTCCTCAAGCATTCCAAGGCCTTCCGGCCCCAGGACCTCATCGTCGTCCCCGATGCCGGCAATGAGGACGGAACGATGATCGAGATCGCCGAAAAGAGCATCCTCTGGCTCAAGTTCACGACTTTCGGCAAACAGACCCACGGCTCGACCCCCGAGCGCGGCGTCAACGCCCACACCGCCGCCGCGTTCCTGATCACCGAACTCCACCGCCTGTACGAGACCTTCCCGGCGAAAGACCCCGTCTTCGACCCGCCGATTTCGACGTTCGAGCCGACCAAGAAGGACGCCAACGTCCCCAACATCAACACGATCCCGGGCGAGGATGTCTTCTACATGGACAGCCGGATCCTGCCCCAGGTTCCGGTCGACGACGTCATCGCCCGGATCAGGGAGATGGGCGACGGGATCGAGAAGAGATTCGGGGTCAAGATCACCTTCGAGAACAAACAGCGCGCCGACGCCGCCCCGCCCACCCGGGCCGACGCGCCCGTCGTCATCGCCCTGCAGAAAGCGGTCGGCGACGTCCTTCATCGCCAGGGAAAGCCGATGGGGATCGGCGGCGGCACGGTCGCGGCCCTGTTCCGGCGCGAAGGATTCGAGGCGGCTTGCTGGTCAGCCCTGGACGAGACGGCCCATCAGCCGAACGAGTACTGCATCATCGACAACATGATCGGAGACGCCAAGGTCTTCGCCCACCTCTTCCTTCAGGAGTGAGCCGAGCCTGAGCGGAGATTGTGATCAGGGGCCCTCCGCTGGGCCCGGACGGCGGCCCGGATCGTATTGAGGTGGACGGCGACGATGTCCTCGATATCGGGGGAATAGCCACCGGCGAGGACGACGGCCACCGGAATGTCCAGGCGCCGGGCGCCCCCGAGAACAAGCGCGTCCCGGGCCAGAAGCCCCTCTTTCGTCAACTCCAATCCGCCGAGCTTGTCCCCCGCCAGGGGATCCGCTCCGGCGACGTAAAAAACGATGTCCGGCTTGAATTTTCGGTAAAGGTGCTGGAGATGCTTCCGCAGCTCGGAAAGGTAACGGTCGTCACCGTCACCCGACCACAATCCGATATCGAGCGTGCTCATCATCTTATCAGCCGGGTAGATATCCATCTGGTGGATGGAGAAGGTGAACGTATCGTCCCGGCCGGCGAAGATCGCCGCCGTTCCGTTGCCTTGATGGAGATCGCAATCGACGACCATGGCCCGCCGGATCGCGCCGTCCCGGCGGAGCCGCTCGATGGCCACGGCCAGGTCGTTGAGGACGCAGAAGCCTTCGCCATGGTCGGCGAAGGCATGATGGAACCCGCCGCCGATGTGGACGCACAGCCCATCGATCAGGGCGGCCCGGCCAGCCAGAATGGTCCCGCCGACGTGAAGAAGCCCGAATTTGAGCATGTCCTCGCTGTAGGGGAGCTCCATGATCTGGATCTCGGCCCGGGACAGGCCTCCGGATTTGATCTTTTTCAGGTATTTCGGGGTATGGACGAGCAGGAGGTCCTCGTCGGTCGCGGGCTCCGGGCGGAGGAAATTCTCCGGGCGCGCGCCATGGGCCAGGAGCCGCTCGTAGATCATCCGGTATTTCCGGACCGGAAAGGCGTGGTTTCCCAGGTCGATGAGCCAATATTCGTCGCTGTACACGAGCTTGAACGGGAATTTTCGGCCCAGGAGGAAACGGATCAATCCCATGGCGGAACCGCAAGCATATCACGGGCTTGTGCAAAATTGAAATGTGATATAATTTCGCGTCTTGTCGACGGAGGCTCGCGTGACTGACTACCGAATCGAACGGCATCCCATCCTGACCCCCGAGCCGGCCGCCGTGATCGAGTTCACCTGGAAAGGCCGGACGCTCTCCGCCCGGCGGGGAGAGACGATCTCGGCCGCCCTGTTCGCCCACGGAGAACGGACGTTCAGCTACCACCACAAGGACGACGCCCCCCAGGGGATCTTCTGCGCCAACGGCCAATGCGCCCAATGCCTCGTCCTGGCCGACGGTCTGCCCGTCAAGGCCTGCATGGAGATCATCCGGCCGGGACAGAAGATCGAGCCGGTCAAGGGCCTTCCTATTCTTCCCCCGGTCGGAGAGGCGCCCGCCGTGCGGCCGGTCGAGGAGATCGAGGTCCCCGTTCTCATCATCGGCGGCGGACCGGCCGGCCTCTCCGCGGCGATCGAGCTCGGCAAGCGCGGCGTCGAGACGCTTCTCGTGGACGACAAGCATCGGCTGGGAGGCAAGCTCGTCCTCCAGACCCACCGCTTCTTCGGGTCCTTCGAGATGGTCTACGCCGGGACGCGCGGCATCGACATCGCCACGAAGCTCGAGGCCGATCTCCGGACCTATCCGTCGGTCCGCATCTGGCTCCAGAGCTCGGCCCTGGCCACGTTCAGCGACGGCAAGGTCGGGATCCTGGCCGAAGGGACGCGCTACGTCCTGGTCCGTCCCAAAGTCCTCCTCGTCACTTCGGGCGCCCGGGAGAAATCCCTCGCCTTCAAGGGCAACACGCTTCCCGGCGTCTACGGCGCGGGGGCGTTCCAGACCATCGTCAACCGCGATCTCGTCAAGGCGTCGCGGAAGCTTTTCATCGTCGGCGGGGGGAACGTCGGACTCATCGCCGGCTATCACGCCCTCCAGGCGGGGATCCCGGTCGTCGGGCTCGTCGAAGCGCTGCCCGAATGCAGCGGCTATAAGGTCCACAAGGACAAGCTCCGGCGCTTCGGGGTTCCGATCTACACCTCCCACACCGTCCTGAGCGCCAACGGGACGGAAGCCGTCGAATCCGTGACCATCGCCCGGATCGATGAAAAATGGCGGCCCATCCCCGGAACGGAGCGCTCCTTCGAGTGCGACACCGTGCTCATCGCCATCGGGCTCGATCCGGTCAACGAGTTCTATCTCAAAGCCCAGGAGTTCGGGCTGAAGTCCTTCGCCGGAGGGGACGCCGAGGAGATCGCCGAGGCCTCGGCGGCCATCTTCTCAGGCAAGATCAGGGGCCTCGAGGTCGCCAAAGAGCTCGGCTTCGACGTCGGCGAGATCAAGAAGGAATGGTATGAGACGGCCGAGATCCTCAAGTCCCGGCCGGGCCTGACGACGGTCGAGGAAGTGCCGGCGGAAGAGTCCGGCGTCTTCCCCGTCCTCCACTGCGTCCAGGAGATCCCCTGCGATCCGTGCACCACGGTTTGCAAGCAGGACCTCATCCACATCGATTCCGCCGACATCCGCCGCCTGCCCTTCTTCCGCGAGCCCGAGGGAGAAAAGGGTTGTACCGGCTGCGAGAAGTGCGTCGTCATCTGCCCGGGCCTGGCCATTTCCCTGGTCGACTACCGGAAGGATCCCGACAATCCGACCGTGACACTCCCCTATGAATTCCTCAAGGACAGCCTCGAGCCCGGCGATACGGTCACCGTCCTCGACACTGAAGGGGCCGAGCTCGGCCGGGTCGAAGTCGTCGGGATCCGGGCCGGCAAGGCCAATGACCGGACGGTCCTGGTCAAGATCAAAGTGCCCAAGGCCATCGCCAAGAAGATCGCCGGCCTCGCCGTCCAGGAGGACGGCGTCTCCAAGCCGATGGCCCGCTATGTCGAGCGGACGGACGACGACACGATCGTCTGCCGCTGCGAGCGGGTGACGGCCGGAGAGCTCCGCGACCTCATCCGGGCGGGGTCGCGCGACATCAACGAGATCAAGGGCGTCACGCGCGCCTGCATGGGCTCGTGCGGGGCCAAGACCTGCACGGCGCTCATCCACCGCCTCTTCCGCGAGGAAGGGGTTCCCGAGGCCGAGATCGTGGACCAGACCATGCGCCCGTTGTTCATGGAAGTGCCCCTCGGCACCTTCGCCGGATGGGACGGCGGCAAGGAGACCGGCCATGGCCGCGGCTGAGCGGACCTACGACGCCATCGTCATCGGGGCGGGGAGCGTCGGGACCCCCGCGGCCCTGTCCCTGGCCCGGGCCGGCGTCCGGACGCTCGTCCTGGATTCCAACGCCAGCCCGGGACAAGGCTCGAACAAGCACGCCATCGGCGGTCTGCGGGCCACGCACTCCGACCCGGCCAAGATCCGCATCTGCCTCCGCAGCCTGGAGATCTTCGGCTCGTGGAAGGAGCTCACCGGGTTCGACATCGAATGGAGGAAAGGCGGCTACGCCTTCGCGGCGTACCACGAGGCCGAGGAGCGGACGCTCCGCGGGCTCCTCGTCGCGCAGAAGAAATTCGGCTTGAACATCGACTGGCTCGACAAGGCCCGGATGCTCGAGGTCATCCCCGACCTCAACCGGGACGGCCTGATCGGGGGGACCTTTTCCCCGGACGACGGACATGCCTCCCCGCTCCTGGCCGGACACGCCTTCTATGTCCAGGCCAAGGCGGCCGGGGCGGAATTCCGATTCAACGAGAACGTCATCGGACTCTCCCTGGACGGGGGCCGCATCCGCGGCGTCCGGACGGACAAGGGCGAAGCTCTCGCGCCGGTCGTGATCAACGCGGCCGGAGCGCGGGCCGCGGAAGTCGCCCGGTTTGCCGGGCTCGACATCCCGGTCCGGCCCGATTCGCACGAAGGGGCGGTCACCGAGCCCGTCGCCCCCTTCCTCGGACCGATGGTCGTGGACATCCATCCGATCGAGGGATCGGCCAACTACTACTTCTACCAGCACGCCACCGGCCAGGTCATCTTCTGCATCACTCCGGGCCCGAGCCTGTGGGGATTCGACACCCGCGAGACGGGCTCGTTCCTGCCGCTCGTCGCGCGCCGCATGGTCCAGATCATGCCGCGCCTCCGGAACCTCCGCGTCCGGCGGACCTGGCGCGGCCTCTATCCCATGACGCCCGACGGGGCGCCGCTCGTCGGCCGGACGAACGAGGTCGAGGGGTTCCTGCTCGCCGTGGGAATGTGCGGCCAGGGCTTCATGATCGGCCCCGGGCTGGGCGAGCTGCTGGCCAGGGTCGTCACCGGGAGTCTCGCCCCCGGCGACGCCGAGGTCCTCAGGGTTCTCTCCCCCTACCGCAAATTCGAGGGCATGGAAAAGCTCAAGTAGGCGGGCACGGCGACCGGAAGCGATGAAGCGGAAGACGACTCAGGCGGTTTTCCTCGGGGCCGCCTTTCTTCTTTTTTCCGGAATCGGAGACTACGCCGCGGATCCGGACCGTTCCGCAGTCGTGAGCCGGGACGCGGACCAGTACGTCGCTTTCGGGGACAGCATCACCTGGGGCGGCGGTTTCTTCGGATATCCGCCCCGGCTGGAGGCCCTCCTCGCGGAGAAGTACGGCGCGGGCCGGGTCTGGAATGCCGGGGTCGGCGGAGAGCAGACGAGCGAGGGGCTGGCCCGGATCGACGCCGTCCTCAGCGGCACGAACTCGAAATACCTCCTCCTCATGGAGGGAACGAACGACGCTTCCAACCTCCTCGTTTCAATCGATGCGGCCGACTTCAACCTTCGGGAGATGTGCCGGCGCGCGGCCGCCGCGGGGTGGACGCCGCTCCTGGCAACGATCCCGCCCCGGAGCGACTGGGTCTGGGATATGGCATCCTACCGGGCCCGGATCTACGATCTCAACGACCGGATCCGGCAGGCCGCCTTCGACCTCCAGATCCCTCTCGTCGACCAATTCGACGCCTTCATGGAATATCCGGCCTCGTTGGGCGGTTACGCGGCCTTGCTCTTCGACGGCGTCCACCCGAACTCACTCGGTTATCAACTCCTGGCCGAAACCTGGTTCGCCGCGCTGAAGATCGTCAAGTTCGATCCGCCCGCGCCTCCCCTCCAACCCGGCCTCGAAACAAAGCTCGATGCGGCCGAAACCCGGAAGATCAATGTCGTCGCCTGGCAGGCCAATCCCCTCAACGCCATGAGGGCATTGAAGGGCTACGTGATCTATCGCAAGCCCGCGGGCGAGGCCGATACAGCGTTCGCCCGGATCGGCTCGGTCGCCGCGACGGTCTTTCGCTACGAGGACGCCTTCCTCGACGTCCCGACGAGATACGCGTACCGCGTCACGGCCCTGTCCTCCGTGTCGGACGAGAGCGCCCCGACCGTCACGGTGGCGGAGACGACCACGTTCATCTTCCCTCCCATCAATCCGTCCGTCCGGACGGTCCCGGCGAACCCGGTCCGGACGGCCAAGAAGCTGAATGTCGTGACGTTCGAGCGGAATCCCTTGAACGAGAGCGCCTTGGTCTCGGGCTACCGCGTCTACCGGAAGAAGGACGGCGAGCCCGATGATCGTTTCACGGCGATCGCGGCGCTGGGGGGATCGACGTTCCGGGTCACGGATCCGTTCGTTCCGGCCGGAGTGAAATATGTCTACGCGGTCGCGACGACCTTCGCCGACGGCCGGGAAAGCAAGAAGAGCGCTTCGGTCACCGCCCGCTAAAATTCGGGGACTCGGGGGGTCGCGTCTACACTTTTCACTTTTTAGGCTCGCATCGGGGAAACCCTGGCATCTTCCTCAGCCGGATATCTCTTCGATCGATTTGCTTCCCGGGCAAAAAGTGAAAAGTGTAGACGCGACCCCGATCGTAAGCTATTGTATCCTCGATCGGAGCCGTAAAATGAAGCGAGCGGCCGCCATTATTTTCGTCATCGGATCGGTTTTGGTCTCGAGCGGGCTGGTCCGCGGCCACATCTCGGGCCAAGCGGCCCGCGCCCCGGAGTTTCCCGTCGTCGAGGCGACGATCTCCGGGATCCACGAGGCCATGAAGGCCGGCCGGCTGACCGCCCGGGCTCTCGTCGAGTCCTATCTCCGCCGGATTGACGCCTACGATCAAACGACCGGCCTCAACGCCATCGTCGTCGTCAATCCGGGGGCCCTCGCCGCGGCCGAAGCTCTCGACGCCGAGTTCCGGAAGACGGGGAAGCTCCGGCCCCTCCATGGGATCCCGCTCATCATCAAGGATAACTACGACACGGCCGACCTTCCGACCACGGGCGGATCACTGGCCATGGAAGGTTCGGTCCCGCCGGACGACGCTTTCCAGGTTGGGCGCCTGCGCGAAGCAGGGGCGATCGTCCTGGCCAAGTCGAACATGGCCGAGTGGGCGTTCAGCCCGGTCCTGACGGAAAGCTCGATCGCCGGGACCACCCGCAACCCCTACGATCTCGAGCGCGTCCCGGCCGGCTCGAGCGGCGGGACGGCCGCCGCAGTCGCAGCCTCGTTCGGCGCGGCCGGCCTGGGAACGGATACCGGCAACTCCATCCGCGGGCCTTCCTCGCACTGCGCCCTGGTCGGGATCCGCCCCACCATGGGTTTGGCCAGCCGGGACGGTATCATCCCTCTCTACCTCCGCAATGACGTCGGGGGCCCGATAGCCCGGACCGTCGAGGACGCCGCGCGCCTCCTGGAGGTTATCGCCGGGCCGGATCCGGCCGATCCTATCACCGAGCACGGGCGCGGAAGGATCCCGAAAAGCTATATCGCCTTTCTCGACCGGAACGGCCTGCGGGGCGCCCGGATCGGAGTCTTCCGGACCTACGTCGACGCGCCGCGGGGGGATCCGCGGATCAAGGAGCTCGTCGAACGTGCCATCGCGGATATGTCGTCCGCGGGCGCGGCGGTCGTCGATCCGTTCACGATCCCGGATTTCGAGACATTGACGAAGAACCTCTGGTGCGACATGTTCAAGGCCGACGTCGAGGCCTACCTGGCGACGCTCGGCCCGCGCGCGCCGGTCAAGACCCTGGCCGATATCGTCGCCTCCGGCAAATACGTCGCGGCGAACGAACGGCGTCTGCGACAGGCCCTCTTCTCCGACCCCGCCGCGACGGCAGCCTGCCTGGATCTCTACAGCGACCCGCGGAACATCAAGTTCCGCGAAGCCGTCCTAAAGGCGATGGACGAGGCAAAAGTGGACGTCATCATCTATCCGACATGGAGCCATCCGCCCAGGAAGGTGGGGGATCTTCAAAGCCCGGCCGGCGACAACAGCCAGATCATCCCGCCCCACACGGGGATGCCTGGGGTGAGCGTGCCGATGGGATACGTGGACGGACGGTGGCCGGCGGGGCTTCAGCTGGTCGGCCGGATGTTCGACGAGTCCACTCTCATCCGTGTCGCCTATGCCTACGAACAGATGACCCGGCACCGTCGCCCCCCGACCCGATACCCGGAGCTCGGAGAAACAAAAACAACGAAAGCGGAAGAAGGATTCCCGAGTCCCTTCACCGTCGAGGCTCAGAAATCCCCGGTCGGGGCGAGCTTCCGCGGCCTGCGGGCCGTATCGGCAAAGGTGGCCTGGGCGAGCGGGAGCCTGGGCGCCGTCTGCCGGACGACGGACGGCGGCGCAACCTGGGAAGCGCTGCGCGTCCCCGGCGGCGAAGGTCTCGATTTCCGGATGCTGGCGGCGTTCGACGCCGAGCGGGCCATCGTCGCCAACGCCGGGAGCCCTGGATTCATCTTCAGAACGGCCGATGGAGGAGCAACCTGGAAAGCCGTCTTCCGGGACGATTGGCCGAGCTTCTTCATCGACGCCCTCGTCTTCTGGGACGAAAAACGCGGATGTGCTTTCGGCGATCCGATCGGCGGGACGTTTCTCGCCCTCGCAACGGAAGATGGCGGCGAGACGTGGACACCCCTTCCGGCCAAAGTCCTTCCCGCGCCGGAAGAGGGCGAGGCGTTCTTCGCCGCGAGCAACGGTTCACTCGCCGTCCAGGGACGGACGCTGGCCTGGCTGGGAAGCGGCGGCGGACCGGCGGCCCGCGTCTTCCGGAGCGCGGATGCGGGGAGGACCTTCCAAACGGCCGCAACGCCCCTCACCGCGGCAAAATCAACCCGAGGGATTTTCGGCCTCGCTTTCCGCACGCCGCGCGAGGGACTCGCCGTCGGCGGCGACTATCGGGAGATGGATTTCCGCGACGGGATCGCCGCGGTCACGCATGACGGCGGCCGGACCTGGCTCCCGGTCGGCGCGGCCGGGCCGTCTGGCTTCCGCGAAAGTGTGGCCTTCGTTCCGGGACGGACGGCGGTCCTGGCTGTCGGACCGGGTGGAAGCGATGAATCGCTCGACAACGGCCGGACCTGGCGCCCCTTCCCGCTCGACGGCTGCCACGTGGTCGCCATCGCGCCCGACGGGACATGCGGCTGGGCCGCCGGCAACAAAGGTAAGATCGTCAGACTGACGATAAAACAAGCCCCGGAGATCTCCCCGTCTTTAAAAAGCATAAAAGGAGGGCCCGGCTTGGCGGATAAACGCTCGAGCCCGATGCGTCGTAATAAAGCCAGATGAAGAAAATCGCCGGCGTCCTCTCCCTCTTCGTCCTTTGGATATCGGCGGCTTCCGGCCAAAGGGCCGTCGAAAATCCCGCCAAGCCCGAATCCCCGCGCGCCGGGCGCGTCGTTCAGCTGAAAGAGGTCTCGAGGATCGCCGATAAAGCCGGAAAGTTCTTTTTCCGGGAGACTTGGGACATCAAGGCCGGGGACGACGGCTCGTTGTTCGTCCTTGAGCCGAACAAGCTCTACGAGTTCGACGCGGCCGGGACGTTCATCCGGAACCTCTTCCGAAAGGGGGAAGGGCCCGGGGAATTCAACGCCGGAATCACCGATTTCTTTCTGGGGAACGGCGAGATCGTCGTCTTCTCGTCCAACGTCCGGAAGATCGTCCGTCTGAATCGCGACGGGACGCTGATCGCGGATGTCCGGCCTCTTGGCTTTTCGGCGTTCGGCCTCCTGGGTGTTCATGAGGGACGGTCTTTCGTCCTCTCCCGGGAGCCGGGGAAATACGAGCGAAAAACCGGCATCTTCGAAGATGTTTTGACCATCCGCGTCATCGACGCCCAGGGCCGTGAGGAGGCTCCCGGCAATATCCCGATGGTCTTCCCCTTTTCGATCTCGTATCACGTCGAGGGGAAAAGATCAGGTTCCACCTATATTTCGCGCCTCTTGACGGCCGCGGATCCCGCGCGCCCGCGCTTTGTGTATTTTTATCACACCCCGGAATATTCCGTGAAAAGGCTGGATCTCGAAAAGCCGGGGGACGTCATCGAAATCAAGCGGCCCTACGACCGCGTCCGAATGGAGCTGTCGCGGGAAGTCCCCTATCCTACGCCCAAATATCACAATGATATTTGCCGCCTGCTCGTTCATGGCGACCGCCTCTGGGTCGTGACGTCGACGATCGATAAAACCAAGGGCATTCTCGTCGACGTCTTCGACATGGACGGCAGGTACGAAGACGCGTTCTATCTTCCCCTCCGGGGGATTTTAGCCAAAGACCGCGTCACCTATTACGCCCTTTTAGCGCTCGGCGGGACCTTTCTTCACGCGGTCGAGGTCGACAATGAAGGCACGCTGTCCATCGTCAAGTACGCGGTTGTCGACCCGTTGCTCAAATAGCCCGACCCGGCGTCTCCTGAAAAATGGTCCCGGCGGAGTCCACATCATTCCCGATTTCGTCCGTCTTTGAGCCGGAGAATTCGGGAATCGCGTTTCCTGTCCCCTTCGGGCCTACTTTTTCTTGGCGACTTTCTTCGGAGCCGGGACGTTCATGATCGCCGCCCGGGCCGCCGCCAGCCTGGCGATGGGTACCCGGAACGGCGAACAGCTCACGTAGTTCAGCCCGATGATGTGGCAGAACTCCACGCTCGACGGCTCGCCGCCGTGCTCGCCGCAGATGCCGAGCTTGATGCCGGGGCGGGCCGACCGGCCCTTCTCGACGGCCATACGCATGAGCTGACCGACGCCCACCCGATCGAGGACCTCGAACGGATCCTTGGCATAGATCTCCTTCTCGACATACGGGCCGAGGAAGCGGGCCGCATCGTCGCGGCTCACGCCCAGCGTCGTCTGGGTGAGGTCGTTCGTACCGAAGGAGAAAAATTCCGCGACGCCAGCGATCTCGTCGGCGGTGATGGCCCCGCGCGGGATCTCGATCATCGTCCCGACGAGGTACTTGAATTTGACGCCCTGTTCCTTCATGACGGCCTCGGCCGTCGCACGGACGAGGGCGGCCTGGTTCTCGAGCTCCTTGACGTGCCCGACGAGCGGGATCATGACCTCGGGCTCGACGCCGATGCCTTTTTTCTTCGTCTCGGCCGCGGCTTCGAACACGGCCCGGGCCTGCATCTCGGTGATCTCGGGATAGATGATGCCCAGCCGGCAGCCGCGGAAGCCCAGCATCGGGTTGAACTCGTGGAGGGACTCGACGCGGGCCTTGACCTTTTCGTAGGAGATCCCCATCTGGTCGGCCAGCGCGCGCTGGTCCTTCTCCTCGTGGGGGAGGAACTCATGGAGCGGCGGGTCGATCGTCCGGATGGTCACCGGACGGCCGTTCATGACCTCAAAGATCCCGGCGAAATCCTTCCGCTGGAGCGGCAGGAGCTTGGCCAGGGCGGCCTTGCGCGCTTCGAGCGTGTCGGCCAGGATCATCTCCCGCATCGGCCCGATCTTGCCTTCGCCGAAGAACATGTGCTCCGTCCGGCACAGGCCGATGCCCTCGGCCCCGAAGGCCACGGCGTTGGCCGACTGGTCGGGCTGGTCGGCGTTCGTCCGGATCTTGAGCGTCCGGAAGTCGTCCGCCCACCTCATGACCTTGGCGAACGTCTGGTAGACGGGGGCGTCCTTCGGAGCGAGCGTCTTCCCGATCAGGACCTGGAGGACCTCGGACGGCTTGGTCTCGATCTTGCCCTCGATGACCTGGCCGGTCGTGCCGTCGAGGGAGATCCAGTCGCCCTCGTTGAGCGTCCGGCCCTTGACCGTCATCGTCCGCTTGACGTAGTCGATCTCGAGCTCGCCGCATCCGGCGACGCAGACCTTGCCCATCTGCCGGGCGACGAGGGCCGCGTGCGAGGTCATCCCGCCGCGGGCGGTCAGGATGCCTTCGGCCGCGTTCATGCCCTTGATGTCCTCGGGCGAGGTCTCGATCCGGGCTAAAACGATCTTCTCTTTCTTCTTTGCCCAGGCCTCGGCGTCCACGGCGTTAAAGACGAGCCGGCCTGTGGCCGCGCCGGGCCCGGCGTTGAGGCCCTTGGTCAGGAGACGGCCGGTCTTGATGGCCGCCTCTTTCTGCTTGGGATCGAAGATGGGACGCAGGAGCTGGTTGAGCTGGTCGGGCTCGATCCGGGAGAGGGCTTCCTTCTCGTTAATGAGCTTCTCGCCGACCATGTCCACGGCGATCTTGATCGCGGCGAAGGCCGTCCGCTTCCCCACCCGGCACTGGAGCATGTAGAGCTTGCCCTGCTGGATGGTGAACTCGATGTCCATCATGTCGGTGTAGTGCTTTTCCAGGACGGCGCGGATCTTCATGAGCTGGGCGAAGGCCTTCGGATCGTCCTGCTTGAGCTTCTCGATCGGAAGCGGGGTGCGCGTCCCGGCCACGACGTCCTCGCCCTGGGCGTTCATCAAGTACTCGCCGTAGAAGATGTTCTCGCCGGTGGCGGCGTCGCGGGTGAAGGCGACGCCCGTCCCGGAATCGTTGCCCATGTTGCCGAAGACCATCATCTGCACATTGACCGCCGTGCCCCAGGATTCGGGGATCCCGTAGAGCTTGCGGTAGGCGATGGCGCGATCGTTATTCCAGGAGCCGAAGACGGCCCCGATGGCCCCCCACAGCTGCGCGCGCGGATCCTCCGGAAAGTCATGGCCGGTCTTGTCCTTGATGGCGGCCTTGAACCGCCCGACGAGGTCCTCGAGGTCCGCCGCGGTCAGGTCGGTGTCGCTCTTAATGCCGCGCTCATGCTTCTTCGCCTCGATGATCGCCTCGAACGGGTCGATCTCGTCCTTGTGGACGGGCTTGAGGCCGAGGACGACATCGCCGTACATCTGGACGAAGCGGCGATAGGAATCGTAGACGAAACGGGCGTTCCCGGTCTTGGCGATGAGGGCGGCGACCGTCTTTTCGTTGAGGCCCAGGTTCAGGATCGTGTCCATCATCCCGGGCATCGAGGCCCGCGCCCCGCTGCGGACGGAGACGAGGAGGGGATTTACGGGATCGCCCAGCCCCTGCCCGACCGCTTTCTCGAGCTTGCGCAGGTTCTTCTCGACCTCGGTCCGGACGCCGACCGGGATCCGCTTCCTGTTCTTGTAGAACAGCACGCAGACTTCGGTCGAGACGGTGAATCCCGGGGGAACGGGAAGCCCGAGGCCTGCCATCTCGGCCAGGTTGGCGCCCTTTCCGCCGAGGAGGTTCTTCATCTCTTTGTTGCCTTCGGCTGCGCCGGCGCCGAAGAAATAAACATATTTAGGGCTCATGCGATACTCCTTTTCCGATCTGGGGATATGAAAACGCCAAACTATACAATATTTCGGGAAGGCCGGTCAAACGGCCACGACGCGGCTTCGCGGCGCGCTTTCCTATTTCAAGAAGACCTCCAGGACCGGGACCTCCACGGGCGGCTTCAGAACGGGCAGGGACAAGGAAAGGGCCCCGGCGTCCGCGCCGACCCCCGGGCTGAAACGGATCTCCGAGGCGTCATGGAGGAACTGGACGTATTTGATCTTATCGGCCGCGCCGGCCAAAGTCATCCTCCCGAGCGGGTAGGCCAGGAGGTGGATATAAAGTCTGTTGGTGACGGGATTAAAGGTCAGGAGCGTATTCGGAGGGGCGACGAATCCGGCAGGCGCCTCGGTGCAACCGTAGATGGAACGGCCGTTCACCTTCATCCACGCGCCCATGGCCTGGAGCCGTTCCTGGGCCCGGTCGTCGAACGTCCCGCGGGCCGTCGGGCCGACGTTGAGAAGGAGGTTTCCGCCCTTGGAGACGGACTCGATCAGCAGCTCGAGCAGCTGGGCGGGACTTTTCCAGGTCGTTTCGTCGCGATAGTATCCCCACGATCCGGAGAAGGTCTGGCAGGTCTCCCAGGGAATCCTTTTGCCGTTTTTCTCCGGCCATTTGGCCACCTTGACCTGTTCCGGTGTGGTGAAATCCCAGCCCCCATCGACGTCCTCGAGGTCCAGGCGGTCGTCGACGATGATGCCCGGCTGGAGCGATCGGGCCAGTTTGAGGAGATTTTCGGAATCCCAATCGGCGCGGCCCTTGCCGTTCTTCCCGGGGAAGGAAAAATCGAACCAGATGATGCTGATCTCCCCGTAATTGGTCAACAATTCCGTCACCTGGTTCTTCAGATACTCCCGGTATTTCGCCATATCCCGTCCCTGATTCAGCTTCTCGTAGCCGGCATCCGTCTCCTGCCGCTGGGGATGCTGCCTGTCGACCGTGTAATCGGGATGGTGCCAATCGATGAGTGAATAATAAAACCCGACCTTGAGGCCTTCGGCCCGGAACGCCTCCACATATTCCTTGATGAGGTCCTTGCCGATCGGCGTGTTGGTCGCCTTGTAATCCGTATATTTGGAATCCCAGAGGCAAAAGCCCTCGTGATGCTTGGCCGTCAGGACGACGTACTTCATTCCGGCGGCCTTGGCCATTTTGGCCCAGTCCTTCGGGTTGTAGAGATCGGGCTGGAAGAGCTCGAAGTATTTCTGATACTGCTCGTTGGTCATCCGCTCGCGGTTCTTCACCCACTCGTGCCGGGCGGGAAGGGCGTAAAGTCCCCAATGAATGAACATGCCGAACCGGGCCTCGGTCCACCATTTCATCCGCGCGGTCTTCTGGGCTTCGGTCTCTTTTGGAAGCTGGGCCTGGGCGGGGAGGGCGGCGGCCAAGGCCAGAAGGAAGATCATCATCAGGGAAAGGGATTTCGTTCGCATCCGGACCTCCTCGTTCCTCAACGGATCAGGGATGGGCAGACTATAGAACGATTCCGCGGGGGCGGTCAATGCCGACGCGGCGGGGCGTCGTCCCGGGCGAAGGATTTGATCAAGGCTTCGATCGAGAGATCTTCGTCGAGAAGAGGCCAATGAATTCCGTAGCCGGAAGGAGAGATCACGAAGGATTCGCGCTCTTTTTCCCCGGCCTTCGCGAGCTTCGGAGAGATCGCGCTCAGATCGAAGGAAAATTCCCATTTATTCACGACCAAGATCAGAAACCGGCCTCGGAAGCGCACGGAATCGACCCGTTTTATGGCCATCACTCTATTTTTCTTCTTTGGAACTCGGCCCATTTCTCTTCAATGAACTCAAAATATTCGTAAACGAGCTTCTTGACCTGCCTTTGATCCCTTTCGGACATATTGAAACAGAAAGCTTCCTTGATGTCAAAACGCCCGGGATCCAGCCAATATTTGCATTCCTTCTCGGCTTTTTGGGCATGGATGTGGATCGGTTCATTCCTCTCATTGCTATAGAAGAAGAACCGCCGGCCCATCACGAACAAGATCGTCGGCACATAAAGAAGAACGTTCGCATTGGCCGATCATCTCAAATGCTAACGAAAGACCCTCCATCAATCCCGAACAACCGATTCTGAGGATGAGAAACGCGCCGGGAATATCCGTCTATTTCCGATGGAGGCACTGCCCAACCGGCTTGACGGAAGGAAAGGGAAGCATTAGAATGAATGAAAAAGAATTAAAAGGAATTCATTCGATGCCCAAGACAATCACCCTCCGCCTCTCCGACGAGGACTACGCGGCTTTTGCCTCCTATGCGAAGGCCGAGAACCGAAACCTCGCCAACGCCATCGAAACCCTGGCCCTCCGTCAGCTCGAGGAGTCGATCTTCGCGGACGCCGCCGAAATGGATGGGATTCTCGCGAACCGGGATCTCCTCAAGAGGCTGAAGACCGGGAGCGAGCAGGCGAAGAAGAAGCGGGGAAAGCTCGTTGGCTGAGTTCAAGATCTTCGAGACCGAACAATTCCAGGAGGATCTCCGGACGCGCCTGGGAGCCCGCGCGGAATCCGTCTCCTCCAAGCTCCGCGCTTATGTCTATCCCCAGCTCCGGCTCCAGCCGTATTTCGGAAAAAACATCAAAAAGCTCAGGGGCTTCAAACCCGAGACATGGCGGTACCGGATCGGCGCCTTCCGGTTCTTCTATGAGATCGACGACGAACGAAAAATCGTCTTCATGCTCGCCGCCGAGCCGCGCTCGAAGAGCTATTGAGCGCGGCGGCTTATCCCGAAACGATCAGGCCTTTTCGACCGTAGACTTGTACTTCTCCAATCCCGCCTTGAAGAGGACGAGTGAGCGGCGGAGGGCTTCTTCGTTGAGGACATAGGCCAGCCGGATTTCGTCCATCCCCTTGCCCGGAGTCGAGTAGAATCCCGAGCCGGGCGCGACCATGACCGTTTCCTTGTCCAGGGCGAAGTCGGTCAGCATCCAGACGGCGAATCTCTCGGTGTCCTTGATGGGGAGGCGGACGCTCATATAGAACGCCCCCTGCGGCTTGCGGACGAAGACGCCGGGTATCGAGTTCAGGCCTTCGTGGAGGACATCGCGGCGGCGCTGGTACTCCAGACGGACCGGCTCGAAATAACCGATCCCCATTTTGTAAGCGGCGATGGCCGCTTTCTGCTCGATCGAGGGCGGGCACAGCCGGGCCTGGGCGAACTTCAGGACGGCCTGATAGACCTGATCGTTCTTCGTGATGACCGCGCCGATGCGCGCCCCGCAGCAACTGAAGCGCTTGGAGATCGAATCGACGACGACGACCCGGTCCCGGGCCTCTTCGAACTCGAGCAGGCTCTTGTGGGTCAGCCCGTCGTAGATGAACTCCTTGTACACTTCGTCGCCGATCACGAAAAGATCGTGCTTGATGGCGATATCCACGACGCGCTTGAGCTCTTCGGGCGTGTAGACCGTTCCCGTGGGATTGTTGGGCGAGCAGAGGAGGATGGCCTTGGTCCGCTTCGTGATCCTTGCCTCGATCTCGGCGGCCGGAGGAAGGCGATAGCCGTCCTCGACCTTGAGAGTCAGGGGAACGATCTTGAGGTTGGCCAGCGACGCGTAGCCGTTGTAGTTGGTGTAGAAGGGCTCCGGAATGATGATCTCGTCGTCGCAATCGCCGAGGACGGCGAACAGGAAAAGGATCGCCTCCGACCCGCCAACGGTGATGAGGACGTTGTCGGCCTGGAGGCCGATGCCGTAGCCCTTGAAATAGTCGGCGATCCCCTGCCTCAGCTCGAGGAAGCCCTGGGCCGGGCCGTAGGCCAGGATCTTGTCGCTGTAGCCGCGGACGGCGTCGAGGATGGGGACGGGGGTGGGAATATCGGGGTCGCCGATGTTCAGATGATAGATCTTGATCCCTTTCGCCAGGGCGGCGTCGGCGTAAGGTTTGAGCTTGCGGATGGGCGAGGCTTGGACGGTCTGACCGCGGAGGGAAATCTCCATCGAGGACTCCTTGCAACCTTTATGAATTCGCTCAATTATGGTCTAAACCCGGCGGTCAGGTCAATCGGCGGAAGGGGGCATATGTTAGAATATGATCCCGAGCGGCGCGGGCCCTGCGTGCTCGAATTCGGTGCCAGACAACTCAATCACTTAATTTGAATTCATCCGGAAGCCCAACCTGAATAATTAAGTGATTGAGTTGTCTGGCACCATAATTTCTGATACCTTAATCCGCGATGGTGCACGACCTCGCAGCGCGGATCACCGCCCGGAAGAGGTGGGGCGACTACCATTGGCTCCGCTTCGAAACCCTCGCCGCGGCCCAGGCCCGGCCCGGCCAATTCCTGATGATCAAGGCCGGGGAAGCGTCCTCTCCGCTCCTCCGCCGGCCGCTCAGTCTCCATGACGGCGACGGACGGACGCTCGACATCTTCTTCCAGGTCGCCGGCCGGGGGACGGCCCTCCTCGCGGAGAAGCAGGAGGGCCAGACTCTCGACATCCTCGGTCCCCTCGGCAACGGCTTCGACCTCGGAGGCCTCTCCGCCGGAGCGACGGCCTGGCTGATCGGCGGAGGCCGCGGGATCGCCCCGCTCTTCTTCCTCGCCCGGGCGCTCAAAGAACGCGGCGCGCGCGTGAAAGTCCTCTACGGCGGCAAGTGCGCCGCCGACCTCCCCATCCGGGATCGATTCTCCGCGGCCGGGTTCGACGTCGCCTGTTCGACCGACGACGGCTCATTCGGACATGCCGGATTCGTCACCTCCCTGCTTTCCGCCGAGCTTGAACGCTCCAGGCCAGGCGTCCTCTTCGTCTGCGGTCCCGATCCGATGATGGAGAAGACCGCCGGGATCGCCCGGACCCTGGGGATCCCGGCCCAGATCTCGCTCGAATCCATCATGGGCTGCGGCTTCGGCGCCTGCTGGGGCTGCGTCAAAAGGATCCGCCGGAGCGGCGAGACGAAATGGCGCAAGATCTGCGAGGACGGCCCGGTCTTTCCGGCTTCGGACATCGTCTGGGAAGGGATGGAGTGATGGCCGACCTGTCCGTCGATCTCGGCTTCCTCAAGCTGCGCAATCCCGTCCTGACCGCGAGCGGGACGTTCGGCTACGCTCTCGAATTCAAGCCGTTCATGGACCTCGCCGCTCTCGGCGGGATCGTCGTCAAGGGGCTTTATTACGGTCCCCGCGAAGGGAATCCGCCGCCCCGGCTCGTGGAGACGGCGAGCGGCCTGATCAATGCCATCGGCCTCCAGGGCGTCGGCGTCGAAAAGTTCGCCGCCGAGATCCTCCCCGAGCTGCGCGGCGCCGGCACGGCGATCCTGGTGAATGTCTGCGGCTCGACCGATGAGGAATATGTCCGCGTCGTCGAATTCCTCGACCGCTATGAAGGGATCGACGCCTACGAGCTCAATATTTCCTGCCCGAACGTCAAGCAGAACGGCGCCTGCCCCGCCCTTTTCGGCGACCGGACGGCCGGCCTGGTCAAGCTCGTCAAGAGCGCCTGCCGCCGCCCGCTGATCGCCAAGCTGTCCCCCAACGTGACGGACATCGCCGCGATCGCCCGGGCCGCCGAGGACGGCGGCGCGGACGGCATCTCGCTCATCAACACGGTCCTGGCCATGGCCGTAGACGCGGCAACGCGTCGGCCCAAGCTCGCCAACATCATGGGCGGGCTGAGCGGCCCGGCCATCAAGCCGATCGCCCTGCGGATGACGTATCAGGCCGCCCAGGCCGTCCGGATCCCCGTCATGGGACTGGGCGGGATCATGACCGGCGAGGACGCCGTCGAGTTCCTGATCGCAGGCGCCCAGGCCGTCCAGGTCGGGACGGCCAGCTTCATCGATCCCGCCGCAGCGGTCCGGATCGCGGCCGAGATCGGCTCCTTCTGCGACGGGCACGCCGTCGCCCGCGTCGCCGATCTGGTCGGCACGCTTCGCGTTCCATAATCTCCAAGGAGATCATCGTGGCGAATCCCATCCCGAGCGCCCAACGCATCATCACCGCCCTCGACGTCGAGGGCCGCGAGCCGGCCCTGGCCCTCATCCGCAAGCTCGACAAAGCCCGGATCTTCAAGGTCGGACTCGAGCTCTTCACGGCGGAAGGTCCGGGGCTCCTTCACGATATCCAGACCTTGGGGAAGCGCGTCTTTCTCGACCTGAAAATGCACGATATCCCCAACACCGTCGGCGAGGCGGTCCGCATGGGCGTCCGCCACGGCGCTTACATGATGACCATCCATACTTCGGGCGGAGCGGAGATGATGGCCAAGGCGGCCGAGGTCGCCCGGGCGGAATCCGAAAAGCGCGGGACGGCCAAGCCCATCCTCCTCGGCGTAACCATCCTGACGAGCCTGAAAAACGACGACCTGGGGTCGATCGGCATGGCCCCGGACACGGCGGGGCAGGTCAAGCGGCTGGCCGGCCTGGCGCGCCGGGCGGGCCTCGACGGAATCGTCTGCTCGGCCCAGGAGATCGAGATCGTGCGTGCCGAGGTCGGACCCGGGATGTTGATCGTGACCCCGGGCATCCGGCCGGCCGGAGCGGACGTCCAGGATCAGAAGCGGGTAATGACGCCGGCCCTGGCCGTGGCGAAGGGCTCGGATTATCTCGTGATCGGGCGGCCGATCACGCAGGCCCCTTCACCGGGAGCCGCGTTCGAGGCGATCGTCGCCGAGTTAGGTGATTGAGACCGCGCCGATCGCGAAGATCGCGCCCAGGACGAGACTGACCACGGCGATCAGGACGATCGCCGCGACGACGCTGGCCGCGGTGTATCCCATGACCTTGTCCGGGGGCGTGTCCATCATCGGATTGGCGAACCCGAGGTACATCACATAGAGCCCGTAGAGAGAAGCGATGAAGGCCAGGAACGCCAGGGCGGGAATGATGTAAAACACGCCGCCGATCCAGCCCGGGGTCAGGCTGTAAACGGCCAGCTTCATGGCGTTCTCCAGGTTCGGCTTGGAGCCGAACGTGGGCGCCAGGGCGTTGATGATCATGCCGAAGATGTAGGCGGAGACGAGCTGGAGGCCGGCGAAGACGACGCCGCGCAGCAGGGCCGAGATGAGCCCGACCCGGTACATCCCGACGAACGGGACGCGGATCCCGACGAGCCCATAACCGACGAACTGGGCGATCCCCGAGATCAGGACGAGGAACAGCGCGTAATTCATGAACAGCTGGGGAATGGGAGTCGATTCGCCCTTGATCTTGACCCACTCGTCCTTGGGTTTCATGATCAAGCCTTGAATACGGGGAACTAGATCCATGCCGAACCTCCTATCCGAATCCGAATCCGATGAGAGAAATATATACGCAACCGAAAAGCAAGTCAAAAGGAAAAAGGGGGAATCGTCACCGTCCTGTGGAAGATTCTTATGGTTCCGGCGATGCCTCCGGCGTCGAAGAGCCAAAAACGCTCACGACTTTTTTGTTTTTCTTACCCACCCTACCCTCCCTACAATAGGGAGGGCTATGTCGGCGTTTTTGGAAAGGTGAGGCGCGGGTCGGACTCGAACCGACGAATCGAGGTTTTGCAGACCTCTCCCTTAGCCTCTTGGGTACCGCGCCATCGATCTCATCTTGGAATCTGCGGAATGGGCTGAATATTGGAGCGGGCGATGGGACTTGAACCCACGACCTTCTGCATGGCAAGCAGACGTTCTACCACTGAACTACGCCCGCGGAAACATGCGATAAACTAACAGAATCGCTCCGGAGTGTCAAGAAACCATCACTTGGGTTGGACGAAGTCGCCCACCCGGAGGGCGTCCCGGGCCGAGAGGACTTTGATCGTCGAGACACGGGGACCGGCGTGGACGACGATGACGCTGGCCATCCCTTGCCAGAGGGCATTTTTCTCGTTCACCCGGAAGGCGGTGAGCTGCTGTCCGGCCTGGATCCCCTGATCGGTCCCGATCTCGACGAGCGCCATCTGGCCCGGGCCGATCTGGCTGGCCAGGTTCCCCAGAAAAAGGACCGCGCCATGGGGCCCCTCGGCCTTCCGTTCCACGGCCTCAAAGCCCTGGTCGACCCCCTTCAGGACGTCTCCCCCGGCGAGCGGTCCCAGGGCCTGGCCAACCTCGATGGGGCCGCAGGCCTTTTCGATCCGGGCCCGGCCTGAAGCGGCGTTCAGGATGACGATCTTGGCCCGTCCTCTCTGAAAAGCGGCCGTCACCGGACGGCCTCTGCGGGCCGTCACCTTGACGGTTTCCCCGATTTCGAGGATGTTCAGCATCTGTCCGAGGGCCAGGTTATCCCCGGGGTACCGATTGAAGACGAAAACGTCGCCCTGAAGGAGGAACGTCCGCTCCTCCATTCGCTCGGCGGCATCGATCTTGAGCCGGGGAACCTCCTCGATGGCCAGGAGCGAGCAGTTCAAATCCGCTTCATCGATGAGCCGGATCTCGTTCCGGGGGCGGTCCTGCCCGGCGGCCGCCATCAGGACGCAACACAGCGACAATCCCCAGATGAACGTTCTGCGCATGTTTCACCTCGCTCCCGGAAACGCTTCCCTACGGAGGTCATTATACTTCGCCCCCCGGCCTCGCACAAGGACGCTCGGGGCGGGCCGTTTCGCTTCGCTGTGATCCTCCGACTTGACAATGGCCATATGCTCTTTTATTATGAAGTCACACAGTCAGTCGGCAAAGAGGAGACGTTCGATGGGGAAAAAAGATCTCACCGCACGGATGGCCAAGGACGCCGGGATCACCCTTCACCAGGCACAGAAGGCGTTTGCCGCGTTGTTGGCCCATGTCAAGAAGGACCTGAAGGAAGGCCACAAGGTCAATTTTTCGGGATTCGGGAGCTTCGAAATCAAAGTGAGGGAACCGCGCCGGGGCCGAAACCCGAAAACGGGCGAATCGATCGACATCCCGGCCAAGAAACGGATCCGGTTCAACCCCAGCCGCCGGTTCAAGAATCTTCTTTAGTCTCGCCTTTCCGCTCGCGGCGGGGCGATGGACAAACCCCGCCGACTTCTCTAAAATAGCCAATCTAGGACGCGAACACCCATGCCCCAGCGAACCCGAGTCGCACTCCTCTTCGGCGGACGGTCCGCGGAACACGATGTGTCCATCGTCTCCGCCCGGGCCATCCATGCCCATCTCGATCCCCGTTCTTACGAGGTCGTCTCGTTCTACATCAGCCGGAAGGGCCGTTGGAAGAGCGTCGCCTCCCCCGGCGCCTCCAAAAGCGCCCTGGATCGCGGCAAGGGATCCGTGTTTCTCCCCTGGGATTCCCCGGCCGATCCGCGAGGCGCCGGCATCGACATCTACTTTCCGGTCCTCCACGGTCCCTATGGAGAGGACGGAACGATCCAGGGATTGCTCGAGATGGCCGACGTTCCTTATGTCGGGGCCGGGGTCCTCGGCTCGGCGGTCGGGATGGACAAGGCCGTCATGAAAACGCTTTTCCGGGCCCACGGGATCCCCACCGTCGAGCATCTCATCCTGACCGAGCCCGAATGGCGCGCCCGCCCCGCCGAAGCGCTGGCGCGGATCCGGGCCCGGCTCCGGCGGCCCCTGTTCATCAAGCCGGCCAACCTCGGTTCGAGCGTCGGGATCACCAAGGTCGCCGATCTCCGCCGCGTGCCCGAGGCGATCGACCATGCCCTGACCTACGACCGCAAGGTCGTCATCGAGCGGAGCGTCCGCGGCCGCGAAATCGAATGCTCCGTGCTCGGCAACGACGATCCCCAGGCCTCCCTGCCGGGCGAGGTCTTCCCCCACAACGAGTTCTACGATTACGCCGATAAATACCTCGACGGCAAAACGCGCTTTGCCATCCCGGCCGTCCTCCCGGCCGCCGACGTCCGGAAGATCCGGCGACTCGCCGTCCGGGCCTTCAAAGCCTGCGACGCGGCGGGCATGGCCCGCGTCGATTTCTTCCTCGAAGCCGGAACGAACCGGCCGCTCGTCAACGAGATCAACACCATCCCCGGCTTCACCTCGATCAGCATGTATCCCAAGCTGTGGGAGGTGAGCGGCCTGCCCTTCGGCCGTCTCATCGAGCGGCTGATCGAGCTCGGGTTCGAGCGTCATCGGGAGAAAAAGCGCCGCGTACACGCCCCTAACCTTAATCTTCGGGCGAGTACGGCGGAAGTGGATCCCCAGGCAAAGCCCGGGGCCCCGACCGCCGTCGAGAGGGACGGCGGGTGAGGGTCCTGGGCATCGATTACGGCGACAGGAACGTCGGCCTCGCCCTGAGCGACGCGCTCGGTTTCACCGCCCAGCCCCTGATGACTTATCGCCTGACCGATCGCGAAGCCGAGGACCGGGCCTTCTTCGAGGCCCTCATCCGCAAGCACGAGATCGGCCGGATCGTCCTTGGATTTCCGCTGCGCATGGACGGCTCCCCGGGCACGCGGGTGGAGAAGACGCGGGGCTTCGCCGCCTGGCTGATGTCCTTCGCCGGCGTTCCGGTCGAATACTGGGACGAACGGCTGACGACGCATCAGGCCCTCGGACTCATCCACGAACAGAAGGTCAAGCAGAAAGCGAAGAAGGCCGTCCTCAACCAGATCTCGGCGGCCCTCATCCTGCAAGGCTATCTCGACAGCCGGCGCGGCCATGCGAACGGTCCTGAAGATCGGTAAAGCCGCCCTTCTCGGCGCGCAGCTCCTCATCCTGGCCGGCTGGGTCTGGCTGGCTCTCGAGTCTAGGCCGCAGCATCGCGCCGCCGGCCGGCCCGTCATCTTCGAAGTCCAGAAGGGCAAGGGCGTCGGCGCCATCGCCGCCGACCTTCGGGCGAGCGGAGTCATCCGGAAACGGACGCCGTTCATTCTCGCTTATGAGCTTTTCTACGCGCCGCGGAACGTCAAGGCCGGAGAATACGAGCTCCCCGCGGACGGACGGATTCTCGACATCCTCGGCCGCCTGGTCGAAGGCCGCGTCGTGCTCCATCCGGTCACGATCGCGGAGGGGTTGACGGAGAATGAGATCCTAGGCCACCTGGCCGCGTCCGGGTTCGGCCGGCTCGAAACCTTCGAAGCGGCGGCGCGCGACACCGCGGACATCGCTTTTCTCGATCCCAAAGCGGCCGACCTGGAAGGATATCTCTATCCCGAGACCTATCATTTTCCGAAAGGCGCGACCGCGGAGGAGATCCTCCAGCGCATGACCGGTCAGTTTCGCGAGGTGTTCGACTCTTCCTTCCGCGCCGGGACCGCCGCGCGACGGATGAGCGTGCGCGACGTCGTGACCCTGGCCTCTCTCATCGAGAAGGAGTCTGCACTTCCGGCGGAGCGGAAGCTCGTCTCGGCCGTCTTCCACAACCGGCTCGATCTGGGGATGAAGCTCGACTGCGATCCCACGGTCATCTACGGTCTGACCCGCATCGGACCGTTCGAGGGGCGGCTCCGGACGAAGGACCTCAAGACCGACACGCCTTATAACACGTACCTCCACGCGGGGCTTCCGCCGGGACCCATCTGCAGCCCGGGCCGCGTTTCGCTCGAGGCCGCCATCAACCCGGCCGACGTCGACTATCTCTACTTCGTTTCCCGCAACGACGGAAGCCATGAGTTCAGCCGCACGCTCACTGCTCATCGACGGGCGGTCAGAAAGTATCAGCAAGCGCCCGGGCGTTGATTTCAATTGCGAGGCCGCGGGAATTCTGGTATAGTGCTTTTTTTGCGGGACGTAAAGGAATTTTACATCCGGGCATGATTTTTTCGCTGGATGAGGCCCGATTCGGCTCCCGCGCTTGGCATAGAAGTTGCTTAAGGGAAGAACGTCGGATGGTTTTGCGTCCAAAATATAGAGGAGTACTCATGAAAATCCATCGCGTGATCGCCCCCCTGATTCTGGCCGGATTCGTCCTGAGCCTCGTCGCCGTCCCCGGCGTCGCCCAGCAGGCCAAGCCCGAAGCGAAACAGGCCCCGGCCAAGATCTACATCCCCAAAGAAATTAAGGACGTCCTCGTTCAGAACCTGGAATCGCGCCAGACACGCCAGGACTTCCCGTTCACGATCTTCAAGCAATTGTACCTTCCCGCCCGCGACGCGTCGTATATCTATTTCTTCTACAAGATGAAGAATGCCGACCTCGGCTTCGTTCCCGCTCCCGCCCAGCCCGGCGCCCCCGCCGATGCTCCGGCCAAGCTCAGGGCCGTCTTCGACGTCTTCCTCCAATTCCATCAGATGGAGGGCGGGAAATCGGTCAAGGTCGTCAAGGAAGTCTATGTTCCCGTCACGCTTGAAAAGGACGCCGCCGGATTCGATCCGAACGCCGAAGAGTGGTATACCGTCGGCTATCCGCTCATGCCCGGGTCCTACCTCCTGGCCACGAGCGTGACGACCCACGACCTCAAGAAGATCGGCACGGCCTACAGCGACTTCGTCCTGCCGGACTCCAAGGCGTTCACCAAAGAGCTCGATACGACTCCGATCATCTTCCTAACGGATTACAAGGAGCTTCAGACCGCGGAGACGGTGGCCGAGTTCCATCCCGGCTACCTCCGCTACGCCATTCTCCAGATCTCTCCGAGCATCGACAGCACGATCAACGTAGCCGACACGCTCGACACGTTCTTCTACATTTACGGGGCCAAGCCCGACGCTTCCGGGGCGTTCAACATCGAATGCCAGTTCGAAGTGAAGAAGGGCGAGGAGCCGATGATCAAGTTCGCCCCCCAGGTCTACCCGAATCCGTTCGTCAGCCAGCCTCTCCCGATGAAGCAGACGCTGATCACGAAGGCGACCGACGAGAAGGGCAACGTCAAGGAAAGCCAGAAGGTTCAGGACCTGGCGGCCGGGACTTACACGTTCACGGTCAAGATCACCGACAAGATCTCGGGCCTGACCTGTAACAAGGCGGTCGATTTCACCGTCGTCGAACCAAAAGCAAAGTGAGCTTGGGGGAATGCTCGGCATTCCCCTCGAACGGGCACCGGGAGACCCGGCGGCCCTATCAGCCGATCCGGAAATTGAAGATCTTCCGCGAACGGACCTCTCCGTTGCGGGTCGCCAGGATCACGTCGACATAGGCTTTCCCGGGCGGAAGGGCGCGGGGGAAAGTGAAGACGGTCGTTTTCATCTTCTCCAGCTCTTCCGGCTTCCCTTCCAGGACCCGCGTTTCCTTGAAGGCGTCCTTGGATGCTCCTCCTTCGAGATAGATCGAAAAGGAGAAATCAAACTCGATCCGCAGGAGGTCGCCTGTCTCCTGGAAGGATAGACCCCTGAGGGGGAGGGTGGCGCGGAACTCCTTCTTCCCCTGGTCATAGATCAGGTCGAAGTTGATATACTTCGAAGGGGCCCGGCCCCCGGTGAATGTTTCTCCGAGCCGGGCCATCTCCAGGGCCGTGGAGAGGTCGCCGATGATCTCCTGGATGGTGTAGGTCGCGTCGCCCCGGATATCGTAGAACAGGATCCCCACGTCATAGCGGTAGTAATACCAGACGAGGATCGGACCGACACGCGAGCTGTCGGGCGGCTCCATATATTCTTCGAACTTGTCCGGGGGGCCGAGATAGAAATAGATCCGGCCGCGGTCGGTGTTGATCCCTTTCCCCCCTTCCCGGAACCGCTTCGTGACATAATCCAGCCGGCGGTCGAGCTCCTCGCGGAACTCGTTCTGCTCGGTGCTCGGGTCCGGATCGCGCCTCTCCCAGAACTCCTTGATGAACTCGCGGCGCGCTTCGAGGTCGGGAAGATGAAGGAAGATGTCTTCCTCGGCCGTCGTCATGACCAGGCGGGTCTTGTCGTAGAAGTCGCGGCTTTCGGGGTCGAGGTCGATGGGAACGCGCGCCCCGCAGGCGGCCAGGAGGACGGCGAGAAAGCCGGCGGCGAAGGCGGACCGGACGGCGGCGCGGCGGTGCGGAGAGGTCATTTCTTCTTCAGATACTCCAGGAAGCCCTTGACCTGGTCGGTCTTCGGAGATTCGGGGAATTGCTTTATGAACTGCTCGAAGATCGCGATGGCATCGCCCGTCTTCTGCATCGAGACGTAGGTCAGGCCCATCTGGTAGTAGCCGTCCTCGAAGGTCTTCTGGACCTCGACGGACCGCTGGAAGTATTTCATGGCCTCGTCGTACTTGGTCAGATTGAAGAAACTCAGCCCGATGTTGTACAGGACGGTCGGGTCCGTGATCTTGGTGTAGTCGACCTTGGCATACCACTCCAGGGCCGGTTCGGTCTGGTTCCGGTTGATATAGCAGTTGCCGACGGCCACGATGGCCTCGCTGTCGGCCGGGTCCTTGGCCAGGACCTTGCGATAAGCCTCCTCGGCCTTGTCGTACTGCTCCTGGGCGAAGTAGCAGTTGCCGACGTTCTTCCAGATGATATAGGCGTCGGGGTACTTGGCCATGATCGCATTGTAGCCTTCGAGCGCGGCGGGATAGTTCTTCTGCTCGAAGAGCTGGTTGGCGTCGCCGAGGAGCTTCTTGAGCTCATCGGTTAGGACGAGCCCTTCGATTTTCTCCATGACGACCTTGATCTCCGGCAGCCGCTCAAGCTCTTTGAGGACCACCGAGGTTTTGAAGGGGGCGTAGCCCGATTTCTCGAAATCCAGGTTCCACTCCCCGCCGCTCAACATCGTGGCGGACCACTTGCCTTCCTTGCCGGTCTGGATCTCGAATCCGTCGTTATGCTTGACCGCGAACAGCTTGACCTTGACCCCCTCGATGGGCTGCCCCTTCTGGTCCAGGACGAGGCCGGTCAACCGGCCCCGACCGCTCCGGTAAGCCTGAGCGGACAGGACGCTTGCGAGGAGCGCCAGGCTGAGAACGATGATGGCGGATCTCTTCATTGCGGCCTCCGAAAATATCATAGCAACTTTTGTGCCAGGAATCGCCGCTTCCCCGGTGCCCCTCCCAGCGCTTTTATTGTAGCAACATGGGGACAAGAAGAAAAGGGGCGCCGGGGCGCTTTGGGGACTCCCTGATCGGGACGCGAATTTCCTCCAGAGGCTCCGGAATCGCCCAACGCTCACTTGGGAACCCCTCCCGGTTCCCCCCTCAAAGAGGGACCCCCTTCCGTAATGTTCGCTTATGGGCGATCCCTTCGCCGGCAGAAGAAGAACAAACTCAAAAAGGATAAGCAGGCGGAGGGATGACCCTAAGGGGCACCTTGTTATGTGGGCCGTGGGTCATCCCGGAGCCCTCTTGCATTCGAATGGGAAAAGGTCTAAACATACGGAGACCCCGCGACCCCATGAAGTACATCGCCGACCTCCACATCCACTCGAAGTTCTCGCGGGCCACGTCGCGCGACATGACGTTCGACGCCCTGGCGTACTGGGGCAAGGTCAAGGGGATCTCGCTCCTAGCCACGGCGGACTTCACCCATCCGGAGTGGTTCTTCCTGACCCGGGAAAAGCTCGAGCCCAAGGGGAACGGGTTCTTTCGCTTGAAGAATCCGCAGCGCCCCGATTGGGAGCCGTTCCGGAGCGTCGCGCTCGGTCCCGACGACGTTTCGTTCATCCTTTCGACCGAGATCAGCTTCATCTATTCGAAAAAAGGCCGCGTCCGAAAGGTCCATCTCCTGGTCCTCGCTCCCGATTTCGAATCCGTGGAGAAGATCAACACTCGTCTCGTCGGCCTGGGCAACCTTCGCTCGGACGGGCGGCCGATCCTGGGCATGGACGTCAAAACCTTCGTCCGCATGGTCGCCGATCTCTGCCCCCAGTGCGTCGTCATCCCCGCCCACATCTGGACCCCGTGGTTCTCCCTGTTCGGGGCGAATTCCGGCTTCGACGCGATCGAGGAGTGCTTCGAGGAGATGACGCCCTTCATCTTCGCCCTCGAGACGGGCCTGTCGTCCGACCCGTCCATGAACTGGCGGCTGTCCGCCCTGGACCGCTTCGCCCTGATCTCGAATTCCGACGCCCATTCCCCGGCCAAGATCGGCCGCGAGGCCAACGTCTTCGACACGGACCTCAGCTACAAAGGGCTGATCGAAGCGATCAAGAGCCGCGACCCGGAACGGTTCATCGGCACGGTCGAGTTCTTTCCCGAGGAGGGCAAATACCACTGGGACGGGCACCGCAAGTGCGAGGTCGTCCTCGACCCGCGCGAATCGCTCCGGCTCGGCGACCTTTGCCCCGCCTGCGGGAAAAAGCTCACCATCGGGGTCGCCCACCGGGTCGAGGAGCTCGCCGACCGGACCGAGGATGAGGTCCGGGACGCCGCTCCCCGGGCGCCGTTCCGCCGGCTCATCCCCCTCAACGAGGTCATCGCCGAGGCCTGCGGAAAAACACCCGAGAGCCAGGGTGTCTGGGAGCTCTATTTCCGGTTCATCCGGGAGTTCGGCGACGAGCAGACCATCCTGACGGAAATCCCGGCCGCCGACCTGCGCCGGATCGCCCCGGAGCGCGTCTCCGACGGGATCGAGCGCGTACGCAAGGGGCTGGTGAAGATCTCCCCGGGACACGACGGCGAGTATGGGACGATCAGCCTGTTCGACCCGGACGGCGGCTCCTCGGACGGCTCCGGCGGCGGCCAGCTCTCCCTTTTTTAATTTGGGGTCGTAATTTGGGATCGCGTCTACAAATTTCAATTTTCCCCTCAGATCCGCGGCCTCGCGTCTGCTGATTTCAATCTCTCAAATCGACTGGTCGGACGAAAAAATTAGATTGTCCAAAAAAATTGAAATTTGTAGACGCGACCCCAGCTATCACCCCAGCTATGCAACCGTTTGCCTCCCTGCGGGAGTTATTCGAATCGGGGAACGAGTGCCTCGCCCCCCGATTTCCGCGGATGCGGTTTGACCCGGAGAGGACAATGCCCTATAATAAGTCGGTGAAAAAGAACGTTTTAGCCCTCGCTGTCCTCGTCCTGATCGGCTCCATCGCCGGGACGGCCGCCGGACAGAAAAAGCAATCGGCCAAGGACCTCCCCCCTCAATTCCGGAAGTGGCTCGAGGAGGAGGTCGTCTATATCATTTCGGCCAAAGAGCGGGATGTGTTCCTTCAGCTCGAGTCCGACAGGGAGCGGAACATCTTCATCGACGCCTTCTGGAAACAGCGCGACCCGAACCCGGCCACGGAAGAAAACGAGTCCAAGACCGAACATTACAAGAGGATTGAATACGCCAACTTATGGTTCGGCCGTGACGTGCCCGGCGCGGGATGGCGGACGGACATGGGCCGCATCTATATCATCCTCGGACAGCCCAAACAGGAGGAGAAGTACGAGAACGACTACAGCCTCCGGCCGACCATCGTTTGGTTCTACGACGGCATGTCCGAATACGGGCTGCCCGGCTCGTTCACGCTCATGTTCTACAAGAAGGACATCAACGCCCAGTACAAGCTATATTCCCCGGTCGCCGACGGACCCTGGAACCTGATGGTCCATTACTCCGGCGACCAGGCCGACATCGAGAGCGCCTACAAATCGCTGATCAACATCTCCACGACGGTCGCCCAGGCGTCGATCTCGCTCATCCCGGGCGAAACGCAATTCAATCTTACTCCTTCGCTGGCTTCGGAAATCCTGATCCGGCAGCGGATCCCGTCCGCCCCGCTCGAGAAGGTCAAGGACGACTATGCCGAGAAGCTCCTGCGCTACAAGGACCTCATCGAGGTGGACTACAGCGCCAACTACATTCAGAGCAACGCCCTGATCGACGTTTTCCAGGACTCGCAGGGGTTGGCCTTCGTCCACTACGTCATCGAGCCGCAAAGGCTGACCTTCGAGGAGAACGACAGCCGCTTCCGGGCCGATGTCCTGATCAACGGCAAGGTCAGCGATCAAAAAGGGCGGACGATCTACCAATTCGACCGGACGTTCCCCCTCCGGCTCGACCAGGCCCAGCTCAACCGCGTCCGGCCCCTGCCGGTCAGCTTTCAGGACCTCTTCCCGCTCGTCCCGGGCAAGTACAAGGTCAACATCCTCTGGAAGAACAGCGTTTCCAAGGAGTTCACCTCCCTCGAAGCCGACCTCCTTATCCCCACCCGCGACGCCTTCGCCATGAGCCAGCCGATCGTGTCCTACCGGACCGACCGGGAATCCAAGTACCGCGGGATGAACAAGTCCTTCCTCTTGGGAAATGTCCAGTATGTGCCCACGCCCCATGGCGTCTTCCTCCCCGGCGACACCATGAACGTCTTCTTCCAGATCCGGAATCCGCCGGAGGAGCTGCGGGCAAACGGCCGGATCGAATACACGATCTTCAAGAACGCCCTGCCGATCGCGACGCGGACCCGGACCTTCCGGGACGCCGTCAACGGAACGGACTTCATCGAGGAGTTCCCCCTGACAGGCTATGGGATCGCCAACTACCTGCTCCAGATTTCCGTCCTCGGCGCGGACGGGAAAGAACGGGTCGGAGCCAAGCTCCCCTTCGGCATCACCTCGATCCCCAACCTGCCCCGGCCCTGGGTCGTTTCCATGCCCCTTCCGCCCGCGGACGACCCGGTGATCCGCCACGCGCTAGGCAAACAGTATTTCCAGCTCGGGGACATCGCCCAGGCCCGCCCGCTTCTCGAATCGGCCCACCGCAGCAACCCGGGCTCGGCCGTTTACGGCCTGGATTACGCCCAGCTCCTTTATTCCCTGAAGGAATACGCCGAGGTCCGCTCGATCGCCCGGGCGTTCATGTCGGACGACCGCAAGTACGACTTTCTCCAGCTCCTGGGCGACTCGTCCCGGGGCTTGGGCGAATATGGCGAAGCCGTCACCTTTTACAAGGATTACCTGGCCCACTTCGGCACGAACATCATAGTCCTGAATGACGTCGGGGAATGCTACGTCCGGCTGGGGAACATCCCGGAGGCGCTCATCGCCTACGAGCGCTCCCTCGATCTCGACCCGAAGCAGGAGAACATCCGCGCCCTGGTCAAATCCCTGAGGGAGAAGAAATGAAGCGAGGTTGCTTCGTTCGCCTCGGTCCTGCGCTGACCCTCCTCCTCCTCGCCGTCCTGACAGCCGCCTGCGGATCGTACCGGCTGATCCGCCGCCTCGATCCCGAGAGCCGCGATTTCATCTCCAAGGTCCGATATCTCATCACCCGGGAGGAGCGGCGGACCTTCCTCAATCTGCCCGCGGCCGAGCGGCCGGCCTTCCAAGACGAGTTCTGGAAAAAGCGGGATCCCGACCCGGAAACCGAGGAGAATGAAGTTAAAACGCAGTACTTTCAGCGGATCGACGAGGCCAATCACCTTTTTACCGACGGAGGGGAGCCGGGCTGGCTCCAGGACCGCGGCCGGATCTACATCCTCCTCGGCCCGCCCGACCAGCGGGAAACGTACCCGCGGGGAGTGACGTTCTACGGAATTCCGGTCGAGATCTGGTACTACGGATTCTTCCCGATCGCTTTCATCGACCCGAACTGGACCGGGAATTACAAGCTCGACCCGGACAACCCGGCCCAGCTCACCGAGATCATGAAGACGCAGCTCGATTGGAAGCCCCAGGTCGACCCGGGAATGTCGGCCCTGGAATTCGATCTCGAGCTGACGGAAAAAAGCGCGTCGAGCTTCGGCGTGCGGCTCCGGCTGCCTTACGCGAAGATCTGGATGAGCTCCGGGGATAACAGGGAGTTGCGGACGACGCTGACCGTCACGCTTCTCGGCGAAGACGCCTCCGGAGCAAAGATCCAGGAAACCTCGAGCGATCATCCCCTGGCCCTGACCGAAGACAAGCTCGAGGGCCTCCGCCGGGAGGACTACGTGATCGACCTCGAGTTCGCGCCGCAGCCGGAGACGCGCGTCCTCGTCGTGACAGTCGTGAACGGGGCGGACAAGAGCACCTTATCCAAGCGGAAAACGCTCAAGTCCTGACCCACCCTTTCCCAAAACGCTGCCGAATCCCTCCACACCTTTCCCAGGACGCCCTCAAATCCCCCTTGTTTGTCGTAAGGGGGCGGGGGGATAGAAATCACTAAATAAATTGGAAGGCGTCCTGGGCATGATTTTAGACGATTCAGGGCAGGGTGGATAAGAAAAACAGAAAATCGGGGAGCGTTTTGGGCTCTTATCTTCTCCCGCTTCCGTTTCCCCCCCGACCTCATTTTCTTTACGGCGCGGAACGTGTTAGAATACCGATTTGCAGGAAATCAGGGTTCATCATCTGGTGCCGTCTTGGCACAAAGGTTGCATAATAATTCTTTGCGGAGGCGCGAAATGAAACGTCAATCCTGGAAAAGAATAGCGACCCTGGCGGCGATCCTCCTCCTCGTCGGCGGATTCGCTTTCGGTCAGGCCGGCCGGGGCGTCGGCCGACTCGGCGGGGTCGTCTATGACCTCGAGGATAAGCCCCTCGAGGGAGTCAAGGTGACCCTTCAGTTCTCGGACAACGCCAACCTCAAGTTCGAGACGACATCAAACAAGAAGGGCGAGTGGTCCTTCCTCGGGCTCGGCACCGGCAACTGGACGCTGACCGCCGTCCTCTCGGGATACATGCCCCAGGACAAGACGCTCTCCGTCAGCCAGCTTTCTGTGAATCCGAAGATCGTCATCCATCTCCAGAAGATCGTCAAGGGCGCGGGCATCGTCGCGGACGAGGCCACCTTCGCCTTCCTCGAAAAAGGCAACCAGCTCTTCAAGGACGGGAAATACGATGACGCGATCCTGAGCTATCAGGAGTTCCTGAGCAAGAACCCGAACCTTTACCAGGTCCAGCTGAGCATCGGAGATTGCTACAAGGAAAAGGGCGAGTTCGATAAGGCCATCGAGATCTACAAGCTCGTCGTGGAGCAGGCCAAGCTCGACGTGACGCTGGGCAAGGAGATGACGGCCAAAGCCCTGGCGGGAATCGGCAACTGCTACCTGAAACAGGGCAAGATCACCGAGGCCCAGGACCTCTTCCGGCAGTCCATCGAGAGTTCACCCAAGGACGAGATCCTAGCCTATAACGTCGGCGAGATCTATTTCTCGAACCAGGCTTACGACGACGCCCTCAAGTATTTCGACCTGGCCGCTCAGATCAAGCCCGACTGGCCCGATCCGTACCTCAAGCTGGGGTATGTCTATCTCAACAAGCTCGACAACGCCAAGGCCATCGAGAAACTGGAAAAATTCCTCACCCTGGAGCCGGAGGGGCCGCGGGCCGCGCAGGCCCAAAACATCCTGAACGTCATCAAGAAGTGACCGCCGGCCCGTGGCGAAACGCAAGCACCAGAAGCCGCGGCGCCCGAACCGAACCGGGGTCTCCAAACCCGCCGGGCCCAGGCCGGAGGCCCGCCCGGCCGGATCGGCGCGCGCGTCGGGCCGGAAAGGCCCGTCCCCCAAGGCGGCCCGCGGGGGCGTCGCGATCCTTCTCGTCATCGCCGCGGCGGCGGCGTTCTTCCTCCTCCGGCCGAAAGCTCCGGCCGTCACCCGCGGCGACCGGCTGAATGTCCTCCTCGTCACCCTGGACACGACGCGGGCCGACCATCTCGGGTGCTATGGCGGGACGGGGGTCAAGACGCCCAACCTCGACGCCCTGGCGGCGAACGGCGTTCGTTTCGCCAACGCCTATGCCCCGGTCCCTTTGACGCTCCCTTCTCACGCCTCGATCATGACCGGCCTGAACCCGGTCGCGACCGGCGTCCACAACAACGGGACGTATGAGCTCAGCGAAGACCGGACGACGCTGGCGGAGGCGCTCAAGGCCGGCGGCTACAAGACGGCGGCGTTCGTCGCCTCGTTCTCGGTGGACTCGCGCTTCGGGATCGCCCAGGGCTTCGACCAGTATGACGACAACTTCCAGGAGGGCTCGCCCTTCAAAGCCGCGAACGCCGAGCGGAAAGCGGAGCAGGTCTACAATCTCTTCTCGGACTGGATGGACGGGACCGAAACCGAGCCGTTTTTCTGCTGGGTCCATTTCTTCGATCCCCACATCCCCTACAATCCGCCCTCGCCGTACCGGGAGGAATTCTCCGATCGTCCGTACGACGGCGAGATCGCCTACATGGACTATGTCTTCGGCCGGATCATGGCCAAGCTCCGCGACCGCCGTCTCCTCGGAAGAACGGTCATCGTCGTCGCCGGAGATCACGGCGAGGGATTGGGCGCCAAGGGCGAATGGGGACATGGGGTCTTCCTCTACGACGAGACGCTCCGGGTCCCCCTCATCTTTTCGGCCGCGGGCCATCTTCCGCCGGGAGCCGTGGTCGCGCCGCGGGTCCGGCTGATCGATCTCATGCCGACCGTGCTCGACCTGGTGAACCGGCCCTCTCCGGAGGGGACGCAGGGCGTGAGCCTCCTTCCCTATGTCCAGAAGAAGAAGCGGGCCGATCTCGACGCCTACATCGAGACATATTATCCCCGGGAGAATTTCGGCTGGGCCCCGTTCACGGGGCTCATCTCGAAAAGCTGGAAATACATCCGCGCCCCCAAGGAAGAGCTGTACGATCTCGGGCGGGACCCGGGCGAAGAGGACAATCGCTTTGCCGGGGAGGCGCAGATCGCGCGGGAGCTCCGGGACGGACTCGACCGGACGGTGAAGGACAGCCTCGTTCCGGGGGCCGCCTCCGGGAGACGCACGCTGACGTCCGAGGAAGAGAGCCGGCTCCGATCGCTCGGGTATGTCGGGTTCACGGACAAGCCAGCCGAAGGGACGGGGACGGGAGCGGGGGGACTCGAGCCCGATCCGAAGGATAAGCGCGAAGAGCTCAAGATGGTTCAGGACGCCGAGAAGGCCGAGCTCGACGGCGACTTTGCCGCCGCGGCCGCCCTCGATGAGAAGATGCTCGCCCTGCGGCCTTTTTCCGCTTCCTCCTACATCAACCTGGCCCTGGTCCAGGCCCGGATGAAGAACATGGAGGCCACCGTGGCGACCCTCAAGCTGGGGCTGGAACGGATCCCGGGCAACGAGATGCTGCTGTTCCGGCTCGGCTATACGTATCTCGTCGAGGGCCGGACGCAGGAAGCCTTCGAGATCATGAGCGAAGCCCTCAAACGGAATCCGAAATCGATAGACGCCCTGACGGCGGTGGCGGTCATCCTCGACAACACGGGGAGGAAGCGGGAGGCGAGCGCTTATTTCGAGCAGGGCCTGGCCGCCGAGCCGGAGAACAAGTTCCTCCGGACCGCCTATGCCGCCAATCTTGCCTCGAGCGGGCGGCTCGAGGACGCGATCGTGGTCCTGGAAAAGCTCGTCAAGGATTATCCCAAGGAGATCGGATTCATCCGCCAGCTCGGAATCGCCTACGGGATGAACCGGAATTTCGACAAATCCATCGCCTGCTTCCAGCAAATCCTCGCCGGCGGGCCGAATCCGGATGCGCTGTACAACCTGGCCCTCGCCTATCGGGAAAAGGGCGACGTCGCGGCGGCGATCCGCTGCCTCGAACAGTACCTCCAGGCCCCCCAAGGCGAGCCGGAAGAGAAGATCGCCGGAGCGCGTGGAGAGCTTGAGCGCCTCAAACGGCGCTAATAAGGTCAATAGGGGGACGAGGCACCCATTTACCCTATTTCGTCGACTTTTCTTCTTAGAGGGTAAAGTCTAAAGAGCCTGTTCTTGGTTTTCTCCCCGGGCGTTTCAGCGCGAAAATCCGCCCCGAGCGTTCCTCTAGCTTTTCGATGAATTCGCGAGAACCAAGTGGCCGACCGGATCGGGCATGGCGTTCGATTTCCAGTTCTAACTTCGGATCATCTTCCTCGGCCAGGTATCGAGACCAATCAGGAATCTTCAATATCCTCTGAACATCCCCCAACCTAAGAATCGAATGCCGTCCCCGCTCGACATGGGAGCGGGCGCTGGACCAAGGATAATCCTCGGCTCGATCAACGATCCCGGCTCTAACAGGGTTCCGCTCGGCATATCGGACCGCGTTGTACAAATACGCATCGTCCATTGGAAATGAATGATATCGTCCTTCCCACATATTCCCAGACCAGCTCTCTCTAATATTGATGATGGTCGAGTATTTCCGGTTCGCCTCGCCAAAACACAGGGCGAAGCTCGTTTCGGTCGCTGGAATGGCCGCCAGGTGGATATGATTGTCCATCAAACAGAACGCCAGGAACGACACTCCGAATCTCTCGCCATTCTCGTCTAAGAGCTTTAAATAGAATGATTTATCCGAATCCAATAAAAAGACGTCATGTTTGTGATTTCCCCGGTTGATAATGTGATATGGGACGTCAGGGACAACCACTCGAGCGATTCTAGGCATGACATCTATTCGACGATTCGCTTGTCAGGAATTCTCACAAAGGACTCAAGTCGTTCGCGAAATCGGGTTAATGGATGCCTCGTCCCTCTATTACCCCGATAAAAAAAAGGCCCGGCGCCCCGAAGGGCGCCGGGCCGGTGTATCTTAGCTGCGATACCTGCGTCTGCTCGTGCTTGCGCTAATCCTGCTTAGAAGGAGAACCGGGCGCCGAGACGCCACGACCAAGAGTCGAACCGGCGGCTCCACAGTCCGTACCGCGGATCCAGCGCGTTGACGGTGATCTTGGTGGCGACCAGCTGCTTCCAATCCACGTAATTCGTGGCCTGAGCGAGGAGCTCATCGTCCGTCAGGCGGAGCATGGAGTAGTTGTACGACATGGAGTACTGCTGGACGGTGGAGGTGTTGGTGATGTTGCTGATCGTCGCGTTCAGGTTGACCGTGTACCTCTTGGCGATCCTGAGGTTGTACTCGAGGTAGAGGTCGGCCCACATCGTGAACGGCGTCCTCTGGCTCAGGTTGTTGTAGCCGTCCGGGTACGACTGCATGTCGTTGAAGCTCAATGCCGTCGTCTTGGGCAGGCCGCTCCGGCCGTACCCGACGAACCCGACAGTCAGGCCGAACGGGAAGGCGTAGGACCCGAACGCCTTGAAGTAATGGGTGCGGTCCGAGGGGAGGATGCCGTCATAGGCTTTCCCGTGGAGATCGTAGCGCTCGAACCACATGTCCCAGTACCGCTCGACGTTCGGCGAGTTTCGGGCGTTGCCGGACGCGTTGATCTCATCCGAGGACGACAGACCGCCGTAGTTCCCCTTCATCTGGCTCCAGGTGTAGTTGAACCCGCCCTGCCAGTTGTTGGAGAACCGCTTCTCCACCGACAGGTTGAGGGCGTAGTATTCCCGTTTCGGCTTGGGGGCGGGCCAGAAGTCGTCGGAGAAAATGCCGCCCTGTGAAACCGGGAGGCCCTTGCCTTCGGCGGGGTTGCCGATGAAGTACTGCTCGTTGAAGTCGGCGTCATAGTAGCCGATGTCCTCGATCGTGCGGATGAGGTGCTTGTAGACGAACCGGGCGCCGAGGGAGATCTCTTCGGTCAGCTTCTTTTCCGCGCCGAACGAGACCTCGGACTGGGCGACGGGCTTCATGTTGGGCTCGGTGGCTTCGAACGAGCCGGTCCGCCAGTTGCGGGAGCCGAAGTAGGTGTTCCCGGCGGTCTGGCTGGCCTTGTCGGTGACGTCGCCGTTGGCCGCAATCTTGGTGAAGTCGTAGTCGTCGAACGTGAAGTAGCTCGTCCACCACTTGAACCCGCCGTAAGCGCCTTCGGCCATGTACAGCTTCATGACGTCGTAGTAGATCCCGAAGCTGCCGAAGACCTTCAGGCTGGAGTCGCCGAAGACGTCATAGATGACGCCCAGGCGGGGGGCCAGCTTCTGGTCGAAGCCGAACTGGATCGGCTTGGCCGAGTAACCGGGGAGCGTGGTGTCCGTGGACATGGACGGGACGTATTCGCTCTCGGTCCGGACGCCCAGGTTCAGGGTCAGGCGGTCGCCGATCGTCCAGGAATCCTGGAGGTAAAGGGCCCAGTTGTCGCTGTGAATCGTCCAGTAGTTGCCGTAGGGCGAAACAAAGCTTCCCCGGATCTGGTAGTTGCCGTACTTGCCCTGGACCTTCCGGCCGTCGGGCCACTGGTAGTAATTGCCCCACACCAGGGTGACCCACGGATGGGCCGAGGACGCGTCGACGTCCTCGAAGGGCCTGATGTACTGCACACCGAACTTGATCGCGTGCTCGCCGGCGATGCTGAAGTAATAGGTCATGTCGAGGTTGACGCTCGCCCGGCCGTAGATCCACTTCTTGTACTCGTACATCGAGGCCGACCAAGTCGTCCAGCCCGAGGAGTGCCGGAGGCTGTCCGGGATCTCGGGGTACGTCGTGGTCGAAGTGTTCGAGCCGGAGAAGGAGTACCGGGTCTGCGGCATGACCATTTCCTGGCCGGCCGTGTTGGTCCTCTGGTAGCCGCCCCGCAGGCTGACCAGGAAGTTGTTGCTGACGGTCCAGTCCGCGGTCAGGTTGCCCGAAACGTTGGGATAGCTCCAGCGGGATTCCTTGCCGGGGAGAATGGTGTTTTCCCAGGCCCTGTTCCACGGATAGTTTTTGTTGGACGTCCCGGCGATGGACGGGATTTCGCCGCCGAAGGACCGGGAGAAGTTGTTGACGGCCGACAGGGACACGCGCATGCCCTTGAACGGCTGCGCGGTCAGCTTGGCCTGCCAGTAGAGGTAGAGGCTTTTGCTGGCGAACTCATAGGTCTGACGGCCCTGCTGCGGATCGGCCCTCGTGTCGCCCGGAACTTTGGCCGCTGCCAGGTTGACCGGGTCGGTCATGAACCAGCGGTTCGCGGTGGTGCTGCCGTGGGTCGGGTTGAAGGAGGCGAAGAACCACAGCTTGTCCTTCATGATGTACCCGCCGAGGTTGAAGACGCCTTCGAACCTCTGGTAGTTGTCCCGGTCCTTGCCGCCGTTGTAATAGATGTCGTCGTTGTTGACGTACTCGACCCACTGCGAGGTCAGGGGGTTCGTCCAATAGGGGTTGAGCCGCAGGTAATCGCGGTCTTTCCCCTGGAACAGCAGGCTATTGTTGTTATAATAGCCGAAGATGTCCCCGTGGAACTCGTTCCCGCCCGACCGGGTGATGACGTTGACCACGCCGCCCATGGAGCCGCCGAACTCGGCGTTGTATCCGGAAGCCGTAACTTTGACTTCCTCGAGCTGCTCCATGACGATTCCGCCCTGCACCACGAGGCCGGTGTGGATGTTGGAAACGTTCGTCCCGTCAACGTAATAGACGTTCTCCGTTCCGGAGGCGCCGTCGACGGACAGGCCGCCCTGTGCGCCCTCGGTCTGGACGCCGGGAACCGTGGACAACAGTCCCTGGAAGTTCCGGCTGCGGGGCAGCTGCATGAAGACGTCCTTGGACATCGTCGTGCCCTTGGTCGTCGATTTGACGTCGATCAGCGGGCTCTGCCCGACGACCGTGACCTCTTCGGCGATCGCGCTCTGAGTGAGGGTCTCATTCAGGGACAGGGTCTGCTCGAGCTGCAGGATGATGCCCGTGCGGATCTTCTGCTTGAAGCCCGGCATCGAGAACGTGATGGTGTAGGTCCCCGACGGAAGGGCGAGGAGCCGGTATGTTCCGGACTCGTCCGAGATCGAGGAGGCGGTGCCCACCAGGCGCGGGCTAGTCGCTTCGATCGTGACGCCCGGCAGGGCCACGCCCTGCTCATCCGTCACCTTGCCCGTGATCCTTCCGGTCGGCGACTGGGCCACCGCGAAGGACGCGATCAAGGCGAGGGAGAGCAGCGTGAAAACGCTTTTCTTGAGAATGCTCATTCGATTGAACTCTCCTTTTCTCCAATTAAATACCCCCCGGAACGGAATCCTTTGCGGTTCCGCCCCGGACCTTCGTCCTTAGACGAAATTCCTCCTATTCTCACCTCCTTTGTATGTCGGATAAAACATAATAATTGCCTTTGGAAATCTCTCTTTTTATCGCAAAAAACATGCCAATCCCCAGGGGGCCAAAAAATTGACTAATCGCTTTTGTTTTCAATTAGTTATAAAAGTAAATCGGCCTTTTTTTATCCATTTATTTGAATTTCATCCATATTTTTGGATTTCGGCGCTTTATTCATTAAATTGACAATGGGCAGACGCCGCCCTATATTGGAACATCAGGAAGGAGCGCCCACGATGGAAATCGAGATGAAACTCAAGGGCCTGGTCGTCGACCCGATCTCGAAGATGCCCATCGTCCTCCTCGAGGACGCGTCCGGCGGACGGATCCTTCCCATTTGGATCGGGACCTACGAGGCCAACGCCATCGCCCTGACCATCGAGCGGGTCACAACGCCCCGTCCGATGACCCACGACCTCCTGCGCAACGTCTTCAACGGCCTCGATATCGCCGTGGACCGCATCGTCGTCACCGACGTCCGCAACAACACGTTCTACGCGGCCATCCATTGTCGCCATATGGACCGCGAGGTCGTCATCGATTCCCGCCCCTCCGACGCCATCGCCCTCGCTTTACGGATGGCTTCCCCCATCTTTGTCGATGAGGAAGTCGTCCACAAGGCCCACGGCATGAAGCTCGAGGACAGCCTGGAGAGCTCGGAGAACCTCCGCAAATGGTTCGAGGCCCTCACGCCGGAAGAACTCGGCAAGTACAAAATGTAGGGCTCCGGGGTCACCCCCGGCGCGCATAACAAGGCGCGCCTCAGGGTGACCCCTCCGCCCAGCTACATCTTTCAGAATAGCCTTCGGTTGTGAATCCGTGCCCGTTCGCCTACAGATGGCCGCAGGACCCTCTCCCCCGGGAGCCCCGTCCTAAGTCCTTATGCGGGAGAGGAAAGTCAGTCCGGCGAGCCCGAAGACGATGTTCGGCCCCCAGGCGGCGAGGAACGGGCCGAGGAAACCCACATACCCGAGGCTGCGGAAGACCCCGATCGCGACCCAATAGACGACGGCGATGCCCAGGCCGACGCCGATCCCGACGAGGGCCCCCTTCTTCCCCATCGAAAAGGCGAAGGGGACCCCGACCAGGGTCATGATCAGGGCGACGAAGGGGAAGGACACTTTCGACATCAGGTCCACGCGGAGGCGGACGGTCTCGAAGCCCATCCCGGCCACGTCCTTGATCTGGCGGCCGAGCTCCCGATAGGTCATCTGGCCGGTGTCCTTCTCCTCGCGGAGGAAGATCTCTTCGCCGGGCTGGAGCTTGAGGTCGAAGGTCTTGGACGCCTCATAGCGCTCCCGGACCCCTCCGGCGAATTCCTCGACCCAGCCGTCCTCGAGGCGCAGCGTATCCCCCGCGAGCACGCCCTTCCGGGCGAACACACGGCGGTTCATCGTCCACCGTCCCAGGTCGAGGTCGAAGATGGACAGGTGGTTGAACGTCGACGTCTTGGGATCGAAATAGCTGAAGTTGTAGAATCGGTCCCCCGCCTTGTTCGAGACCCATCTCCGATATTCGTAGCTGTAGCTCTGGACCGGGGCGTCGTTCAATCGGTTGCGGAGCTCGGCGGCCCGCAGGTTGGCCCGCGGCAGGATGTTCTCCTGCATGTAGAACGCCAGCCCACCCAGGAGGAGCGAGCAGAAGGCGAGGGGCAGGATGGCGCGGTAAACGCTGATGCCGCAGGCCTTCATGGCCGTGATCTCGTTGGTCTTGGTGAACAGGCCGAGGGTCAGGACGGCGGCCATGAGCGCCGTCACCGGCAGGCTGATATGGATGAACTCCGGGATGCGGGCCCAAACGAAGGCGAGGAGAAGCGAGAGCGTCTTGTGGTGCCGGTACATGTTGTCGATCTGGTCGAAGATCGTGACGATGATCGAGATGCCGACGAGACTGGCGAAGATGAGGAGGGCGATGAAGGCGTAGCGCCGGATGAGATAGCGGTCGAGGATGTTGGGAAAGGCGATGGAAAGCCTGAGCCTGCGGACGCTTCGGCCGGCCCGGGCCCTTTGCCGGGCGAGAAAGATCCGGCCGCGGAAAAGCGGACCGAAGATCGTTTTTTCCCGGGCCATGGCCGCGAAGAGGATGAGGCTCACGGCCCCGAGAAGGATGTTCCCGCCCCAGATGCCCAGGAAAGGCGAAACCCGTCCGTTGAGGGAAAGGTTGACCCCGGCCGTGAAGGCCGTCCAATAGACCAGGATGATCAGGATGCTGAGGGTGAAGCCGCTCGTCCGGCCGCCCTTCCGGGTCGACGCTCCGAGCGGCAGGCTCAGCAGGACGAAGATCCAGCAGACGAAGGGCAGGGCGTACTTCTTCTGGATCTCGACACGATGGGAGCGGATGTCCTGGTCGACGTCGATGAGGGCCATCCGGCTCTCGCCTCGCTGCCAGTCGTCCGCCCGGATGTTCCGCCGGGCGACGTCCCGGGCGTCCCTCTCCAGGACGGGGGCCCGGTCGCGGGCGGCGGCCAGGCCCGCCCGGAGCTCGCCGAGGCTCTTTTCGGCGATCCGCTTCTCGCTCGTGAACGTGGCGAAGAGACCTTCGGCGTTGATCTCCTCTTCGAGCCGGCTCGAAGTCCAGACCCGCGAGCTCTCCGGATCGGCCAGGGCCGTCGAAAGCTGAAGGACGTCCCGGAGCTCCAGGACGGCCCGCTTGACGTCGGGGAAGACGCGGAGCCCTCCTTCCCGGGCCAGGATGACGCGCGGCTCCTCGGGCGGGTCGTTGTAGAGGAGAAAGACGTCGCCCCAGCTCCCGTCCCGCCGAACGTCCTCGATATAGAGGGTCATCCCGGCCAGGCTCTCGTTGAATTCCCGCGGGTTGAACCGGAGGTCGACCCGGTTGATGACGGCCTTGGCGAAGGTCTGCGACCAGCGATAGTTGAACCGGGGGGCGACGACCATGGTCAGGAGCGAGGTCAGGAGCCAGCCGCCCAGGGCAAAGACGGCCAGCGGGCGGAGCATCCGGGCCGGGCTGATCCCGAGCGTCCGGAAAGCGGTGATCTCGGAGTCCGAGGAGAGGCGCCCCAGCCCAGCCAGGAAGCCCATCAGGACCGACATGGGCAGGGTGAAGGACAGGACGGCCGGGAGGAGGTAGACGAGCAGCAGGAGGGTCGTCCCGAGGGGGACGCCCTTGGCGATGAAGAGCTCGGGCGCCCGGAGGAGCTCGTTCATCAGGAGGACGAACGTGTAAATGGTCAGTCCGACCGCGAAGGGAGGCGCGACCTCGCGCAGGACGTAGCGGTCGAAATACTTGAGCATCGCTCCCCACGATACAAAAAAAGGGGGGACGGTTCAAGGACCGTCCCCCCTATATTGGGATCCTTGGGGGGAATGCTCGCATTCCCCTCCAACGGGCGCCGGGAAACCCGGCAGCCCTGCCCCCCTTATTGAGCGGGGCCTTAGCCCCGCCGAGAGGGAAGCTTAGTACATGTCGCCGGGAGGCGTCGGGTAGGCGGACTTCTTTTCCTCTTCCGGAAGCTCGGCGATGAGGCCCTCGGTCGTCAGCATGAGGCCGGCGATCGAAGCGGCGTTCTGAAGGGCGATCCGGACGACCTTGGTCGGGTCGAGGATGCCGCCCTTGACCATGTCTTCGTACTTTTCGGTCAGGGCGTTGTATCCCATGTCCTGCTTCATCTCCTTGACCTTCTCGACCACGATCGAGCCTTCCTGCCCGGCGTTCGTGGCGATCTGCCGCAGGGGCTCTTCGAGCGCCCGGCGGACGATGTCCGCGCCGATCTTCTGGTCACCCTCGAGCTTGAGGCCGTCCAGGGCTTTCTGGCTGCGGAGCAGGGCCACGCCGCCGCCCGGAACGATGCCTTCCTCGACGGCCGCCTTGGTCGCGTGCATGGCGTCCTCAACCCGGGCCTTCTTCTCCTTGAGCTCGGTCTCGGTGGCCGCGCCGACCTTGATCAGGGCCACGCCGCCGACCATCTTGGCCAGCCGCTCCTGGAGCTTCTCCCGGTCGTAGTCCGAGGTCGTCTCGTCGATCTGGGTCCGGATCTGCTTGATCCGGGCCTGGATGTCGGAATCCTTGCCCTTGCCCTCGACGATGGTCGTGTTGTCCTTGTCGATGACGACCTTCTTGGCCTCGCCGAGCCAGGCGACGTCGACCTTCTCGAGCTTGACGCCGATGTCCTCGGTGATGACCTTGCCGCCGGTCAGGATGGCGATGTCCTCGAGCATGGCCTTGCGGCGGTCGCCGAACCCGGGGGCCTTGACCGCGGCGCAGAGGAACGTGCCCTTCAGCTTGTTGACGACGAGCGTCGCCAGGGCCTCGCCCTCGACCTCCTCGGCCACGACGATGAGCGGCTTGCCCATGCGGGCCACGCTCTCGAGGAGCGGGAGCATCTCGCGGAGGTTGGAGATCTTCTTCTCGTGGAGGAGGATGAGGGGGTTCTCCAGGACGGCTTCCATCCGGTCCGGATCGGTCACGAAATAGGGGGACAGATAGCCGCGGTCGAACTGCATGCCCTCGACGATCTCGAGGACCGTTTCCATGCCCTTGGCCTCTTCGACGGTGATGACGCCGTCCTTGCCGACCTTGTCCATCGCCTCGGCGATGATCGTGCCGATCGACTGGTCGTTGTTGGCCGAGATGGCGCCGACCTGGGCGATATTCTCGCCGCTGACGACGCGGCTGAGCTTCTTGAGCTCCTCGACGACCGTGCCGACCGCCGTGTCGATGCCCTTCTTGATCATGGTCGGGTTGGCTCCGGCCGTGACGTAGCGGAGGCCCTCGCTGTAGATGGCCTGGGCCAGGACGGTGGCCGTCGTCGTGCCGTCGCCGGCGACGTCGGACGTCTTGGACGCGACTTCCTTGACGAGCTGGGCGCCCATGTTCTCGAGGGTGTCCTTGAGCTCGACTTCCTTGGCCACGGTGACGCCGTCCTTGGTGCTCGTGGGGGAGCCGAACTTCTTGTCGATGACGACGTTCTTGCCGCGGGGGCCGAGCGTCGCCTTGACCAGGTTGCTCAGGATATTGACGCCTTTGAGAAGCGAGTGTCTCGCCTCATCACCCAACATAATCTGTTTTGCCATGATGTCTCCTTAAATGGCGCGCGCGGATCAGCCGAGCTTGGCCAGGATCTCTTCTTCGCGCAGAATGATGTGTTCGACGCCGTCGATCATAACCTCGGTCCCGCTGTACTTGCCGATCAGGACCCGGTCGCCCTTCTTGACCTCGAGGGGGATGATCTTTCCGTCGTCGTCCAGCTTGCCCTTGCCGACGGCGATGACCTCGGCCTCCTGGGGCTTCTCCTTGGCCGTGTCGGGAATGATGATCCCGCTGCGCCGGACTTCCGTTTCCTCGATCCGTTTCAGGAGAACACGATCGTATAACGGGGTGATCTTCATAAAAACCTCCTTAAAATTTGGAATTTTGAGTTTAGCAGTCTCTCAGCGAGAGTGCTAATAATAAGGCTGAAAAGGACATTTGTCAAGCGGAAAAAATCTGGAATTTAGCAGTCGATACGATCAACTGCCAGATATCTTTTTTACCTTCAAGGTTTTAGCCCGGTTATGGAGAGTATTGCGGTGCATTCCCAGGGCCTTGGCCATGCAGGATTTGTTCCCCTTGTATTTTTTCGCCGCTGTCTCGAGGTAGATCTTCTGGAACTCGCGGAGGGCGTCGCGGAAACGGACCTCTTTCTCGATCAGGTCGGAAATGAGGATCTCCATCTTCTGGTGGATGTTGAGCTGGTCAAATTTTCTTTCCATCGACCTTCTCGCTTTTCATGATGTCCGAATACGCAGACTTGAATCGGTCCTTCAGCTCCTGGGGGATGAGCCCGATCATGGTCTTGGTGAGCCCATAGCAATAGGGAGCCAGCCGGGAGGCGGCCAGCGTCTCTTTGTTGATCGGGAAGACCAAGAGGGCGAAGACGAGGGCCCCGCAGATGAGCATCCCTTCGATGAACCCGAGGAGCCCGCCGAGAAGATGGTTGACGGCCTTGAGCGGACCGACCATGAGCTTAGACAGGATCGCGGACACGAGCACTCCGACGAGGACGACCGCCACGAAGACGAGGATGAACCCCAGGAACTTGGAGACCGACGGGCTGACGAAGGACCTGTCCAGGAAGGCCGCGGCGGGCTTATACCAGCGGGCGGCGAGGATGAACCCGGCTACCGCCGCGGCGATGCCGACGGCTTCCTTGACCAATCCCTTGATCAAGCCGGCAATGAGCGTTCCGAGCATGATGACGGCCAGGACGATATCGAGCCAACCGACCATCTCAGGGCCTCCTTTTCCGGAGTTCCTCGACGGTTTCCGGACCGCAGTCCCGGATCGAGCCGAAAGCGACGTTGGGCTTGACCCGGCCGTGAAAATCCGATCCCGCTGTGGGGACGAGGTCGAGCTCCCCCGCGGCGGCGGCGTAGTGCGACGTCTGCTCCGCCGTGTGGTAAGACGTGAAGACCTCGACGCCGGCAAGTCCCCGGTCCTTGAGCCGGACGAGATCCTCGCGCGTCGTATTCTGGAAATAGGCGCCGGGATGGCTCAGGACGGCGACGGCCCCCGCCGCCGGGGCCAGGTCGAGGACGTCCAGGAGCTCGATGTGCCGCTTGGGCACGGAAGCCGGCCGGCCGTCCATGAAGTAATCCTGGTAGAAGAACGACGCGGCGCGCGGCAGTTTCTCCGGCGTATAATACTTCGCCAACCGCGGATCGCGGCGCGAGCCGGGTTTTTCGAGGAGGATCCGGGCGATGGTGACCCCCAGGGGCGCCATCCCCTTCGCGCCGGCCTCGACTTCCTCCCAGCTGATGTCGAGGCCCAGCGCCCGGAGCCGTTCGACGCGCTCGCGGGCCTCGATGAACCGCCCGCCCGTGACGCAGTCCGCGATGGTCGCGACAGGCGCGGCGGTCCAATCCAGGAACGGAAGGAGGACGTGGAACTCGCGCCCCTCGAAGAGGGTCGTGACCTCCATGCTGGGGATGACCTCGACCCCGGACCCGGCGGCGGCCTCGATCGCCTCGGGATACGCGGAGGCCGTGTCGTGATCGGCGATCGAGATCACGCAACAGCCGGTCTCCCGGGCGAACCCGATGAGCTCCGCGGGCGAAAAATCCCCGTCGCTCGAATGGTCCGAGTGGATGTGGAGGTCGACAAAACCGCTCATTCGGCGGACCTCAGAGATCGTTCTTCCCCGACAACAGCCTGTAGATCTCGAGGTACTTCTGCGACGTCTTTTCGATGATCTCGGGCGGAAGGGCCGGCGGAGCGGATTGCTTGTCCCACTTCGTACTCTCGAGATAATCCCGGACGAACTGCTTGTCGAGGCTGGGCTGGCCGTGGCCGGGGGCGTAGGTCGCGAGGGGCCAGAAGCGCGAGGAATCCGGGGTGAAGATCTCGTCGACGAGGAGGAGATCGTCCCCGTCGAGGCCGAACTCGAATTTCGTATCGGCGATGATGATGCCCTTGGACAGGGCGTGGAGGGAGGCTTTCTGGTACAGGGCGATGCTCGTCTTCTTGATCCGCGTCGCCAGACGGGCGCCGATCCGCTTCTGCATATCTTTAAAGGTGATGTTTTCGTCGTGTCCCTGTTCGGCCTTGGTCGATGGCGTGAAGATCGGCTCGGGCAGCTGGTCGGATTCCTTCAACCGTTCGGGCAGGCGGATGCCGCTGACCTTGCCCGTGGCTTTGTATTCCTTCCAGCCCGAGCCGGAGAGATAGCCGCGGACGACGCATTCGATCGGAACGACCTGCGTCCGCTTGACCAGCATCGAGCGCTTGTCGAGGATCTCGCGATGGGGGGCCAGGGAGGCGGGGAACTTATCCGCGTCGGCGGTGATCAGGTGATTGGGGCAGACGAGCTGGGTGAAATCGAACCAGAACCGCGAGAGCTGCGTCAGGACCTTGCCCTTGTACGGGATGAGCGAGGGCAGGACGTAATCGAACGCCGAGACGCGGTCCGTGGCGATGATCAGCAGCTTGTCGCCGACTTCATAGACGTTCCTGACCTTGCCCTTCTTGAAAAGGGTGAGCTCGGGCAGAACGACATCCTCGTATGCGTTTTCCATGTTGCACCGTGATCTTGGATACCTGAGATTTCGCGAGCAGAGCCCATAATACAGAAATTCGCGGCAAAAGTTAAGTCAACTGCTCCGGGATCGCCCAACTCATCGAGACGCCTTCAAGATCTTTTTCAAATTCTATCTACCCATCCTGCCTTCCCTAGGACTCGGGAAGGACTGCCGGTAGGCGTCTCTCCTATACGTCGGCGGGTTCCTCCCATAAGATGGGACTCCCTTCCTGATGTTCGCTTTGGGATAATCCCTCCGCTCGGAGAGTTTTTCAGAATCGCCCGCCCCGCAGTGGTCATTCCGCGCCAGCGCAGAAACCGATGAAGTTGTAGAGACGGGCGCGCGCATCGCGATCGCGGCGGAACGAAAGAAGGCGGGCGTCGCAGTGCGTGCAGGAGGGGGAAGAAAAGATCCGGCGGGCGGAGAGCCCGCGGCCGGTGATCTGCCGCCGGTTCGCCGCGGCCAGGTCGAAGAGGAAGGCGCCGGGACGATGCGGCGAGGGGCGGAAACCTGAACGCGGAAGGCCGGCAGAGACGAACTCGCGGCGGACGTCGTCGCCGACTTCGTAGCACGCGGGACCGATGCAGGGGCCGAGCGCGGCCAGGAGACCGGCCGGACGGCAGCCGAAGCGGGACACGAGGACCTCGACCGTCCTCTCCAGGATCCGCGAGCGCGTCCCGCGCCATCCGGCGTGCACGGCCGCGACGGCGCGCTTCTCCGGATCGACGAGGAAAGCTGGAAGGCAGTCCGCGGTCCTGACGATGAGAAGGAGGCCGGGACGGCCGGTGACCAGCGCGTCGCCCTCCGGACGGCGGGATCCCTTGGCCGGGAGGCGGGCGTACTCGCCCGCGTAAACAAGCTCCGGGCGAGTACGGCGGAAGCTGACCCCCGGGGCGAGCCCGGGGCCCCCGCCGCCGACGACGATGATTTCGGCGGAGTGGACCTGAGCGAGCATCACGATGCGGCAGCCGTTCGCCGCGGCGAGCCGCCGCAATGCCGGGAGGTCGAGCGCCCGCGTGCCGAAGCCGTGCACGAGCCCCGGGACACGCTCGAGCGCCGGAACCGTCAGGAATTTCAGATCGCCCGCTTCGTGCATCAGCGGCGAATTATACCACGCGAAAGAACGGCGGGGCTCCCGGGGACTCCCTGATCGGGACGCGAATTTCCTCCTGCGCGGAAATTCGCTCCTGTGCTCGCTCCGCTCTCCTCTCCCTCCGGTCGAGGAACCATGCCCGCTCCGCTGCGCTGGCCCTCTCAGGGAGCCCCCTCGCGCCCCGCAATCTTGGACACGTCCGCCCGCCTAAACATGCAAGATGACGCGGCGCCGGGCCGATCGGGGCGTGCGCCTGCCGAGCGGACGATTTGGCCGATAAGCTGGATGGGGTCCCCTGGGTCGGGGGTGAGATGCAGCGAATCGGCCGAGTCTGTCCGCGGCAGGATTCGCAAACGTTCTCGCGCGGTCTTCGGGCGGACGCTCTTTCTTCATGGCGGCGGTGGGGCTCCCAAAGGCGAACATTCTTCGTGAGCCTTGGGAGCCCCGAAAGCCGCCATTGGATTTCGCGAGCGAATCCGTCCCCGATCGGGCCCTCTCCCCGGGAGCCCCGTTCTCGATCGGGCGGAAGTGCGCACTTGTAGGGCCGAAACGATTTTCGGTAAGATAGCGGCGCAGGGAGCGCACCATGAGAATCCTCGCATTGTTCGTCCTCGCCACGCTCGCCGCCGTCTCGGTCACCGGGCAATCGGCGCCGGACCGGCCGCGGGCCCGGGAATTCGGGATCAAGACGGGCGTCCTCGAGCCCGGCCCGCTCAACGCTATCACCGACGTCGCGGGGGTGGCGGTCGGCCAGGTCACGATCATCGAAGGCACGGACGTGCGGACCGGCGTCACGGCCATCCTTCCCCACGGCGGAAATATCTTCCAAGACAAGGTCCCCGCCGCGATCTTCGTGGCCAACGGCTTCGGCAAGCTGACCGGCTCGACGCAGGTGCGCGAGCTGGGGACGCTCGAAACGCCCATCGTCCTCACCAATACCCTCAGCGTGCCGACCGCCGCGGACGCCGTGCTCGATTACATCCTCGGCCAGGCCGGGAACGAGAGCGTCGAATCCGTCAATCCCGTCGTCGGAGAGACCAACGACGGATGGCTGAACGACATCCGCGGCCGGCACGTCCGGAAAGAGCATGTTCTCGCCGCGATCCGGAATGCGGCGGGAGGCCCGGTCGAGGAAGGGGCGGTCGGCGCCGGGACGGGAACGATGTGCTACGGCTACAAGGGCGGAATCGGGACGAGCTCGCGAAAGCTTCCCGCGCGCCAGGGCGGCTATACGGTCGGCGTGATCGTCCAGACGAACCACGGCGGCGTCTTCCAGATCGGCGGGACGCGGGTCGCCGACCGGTTGAAACAGACGCCGGCCGCGTTCCCGTTTGAGTCGGGCCGTCCGGCCGATCCCGTCGTCCAGGGCTCGTGCATGATCGTCGTGGCCACGGACGCTCCGCTCGACGCCCGGAACCTGGAGCGGCTGGCCCAACGGGCGGCTCTCGGGATCGCCCGGACGGGCGGCACCAATTCCAACGGGAGCGGCGATTATGCGGTCGCCTTCTCGACGGCCGCAGAGGTTCGCGTCCCCCACCGCTCTCCCTCGCCGACGCGGACGGTGACGATCCTTCGCAACGAAAACGTTTCGCCGCTTTTCCTCGCCGCGGCCGAGGCCGCGGAAGAGGCGATCCTCAACTCCATGTTCAAGGCGATCCGGATCGAAGGAACCGAGAAGCACGTCGCCGAGCCCCTCCCGCTCGACAAGCTCAAGACGATCCTGAAATAATCAGGGGGACAGTATACGCAATACACTCAATTCGGCCGCAAGTTTAACGGAGAATTCGGTGATTACGTATCCTGTCACCCGAATTGAGGACGAATGAAAAGGATATTAGGCATCCTGGGCGGAATGGGGCCGGAAGCGACGGCCTTTTTCTTCAAGGCCGTCATCGCCCATACCGAGGCCCCGATCGATCAAAAGCACATCCCGACGCTCATCTGGAGCGATCCGGCCATCCCGCCGCGGACGGACGGCATCCTGGGCACCGGGCCGAGCCCGCTCCCGCGCCTGTTGGCCGGAGTGAAGCTGCTCGAAAAGAGCGGGGCAGGGCTCCTCGTCATGCCTTGCATCACGGCGCACTATTGGGCGGGCGAGATCCGGAAGGCGGCCCGCGTTCCGTTCGTGAGCCTCCTCGACGAGACGCTCGCTTTCGTCAAGACAAACCTCTCCCATGTCCATACGATCGGGCTCATCGCGAGCTCCGGGACAGTCGCCTCCGGCCTCTGGACGGCCACGTTCGCCAAGGCTTGTATCGGAGTCATCGCCCCCGCCCCGGCCGAACAGGCCCGGGTCATGGACGCGATCATCGGTCCCGGCGGGATCAAATCCGGGGTCATCTCGGGGCGGCCGCGGGCGACAATCGTCGCCATGGCCCGCCGCCTCGTTTCTCGGGGAGCGGACGCGATCGTCGCCGGCTGCACAGAAGTGCCCCTCGTCCTTCGGCCGGGCGATCTCGAGGTTCCTCTCATCGAGCCCATGGACATCGGCGCCCGCGCCTGCGTCCGCAAAGCGGGCTACGCGTTAAAAGGAAATGAGCCCCCGCTCAGACCATCCCCGGGAGGAGTTCGGAACCATGAAAAGAATCCGTCCGTTCGTCATCCCCGCCCTGACGCTTCTCGCGGTCATGGCCGTCCTGGCCGGCTGCAAGGCCGGCGAGGATAAGGCCGCGAGCGCCGTGCCTCAGACCTATAAGGCTCCGGACATCCGCGAGCGCCTGGCGAAGTTCGCCCCCACCGAAATCGCGGCCGATGAAGCCCTCCTCGCCCCCGAAGACAGGCCCGTCCTGAACGCGTTCATCGAAGCGGCCCGGCTCATCGACACGATCTTCTGGAAACAAGCTTATCCGCCGGGGCTGGCCATGAAGAAGGAGCTCGAGCTCTCGCCCCTCCCCGCCGACAAGGATTATTTGCGTTTCCTGGAGATCAATTTCGGCCCCTTCGACCGCCAGGATGGAAACATGCCGTTCATCGGGACGGCGAGGAAGCCCGCTGGAGCGGGATTCTACCCGGCCGACCTGACCAAGGTCGAGTTCGAGGACTATGTCGCCGCGCACCCCGACGAGCGCGAGGCCCTCGAGAATCCGTTCACGATGGTCAAGCGCGAGGGCGGCAGGCTCGTAGCCATCCCCTACTCGGAAGCCTACAAGGACGAGCTCCTGCCTATCGCCGAGCGCCTTCGAGCCGCGGCCGCGCTGACCGCCAACCCCTCGCTCAAGAAATACCTGGAGCGCCGGGCCTCCGACCTCCTGACGAACGATTACTATGAGAGCGATTGCCTCTGGATCGACCTCAAGGACAACCGCCCCGAGATCATCATCGGTCCGTATGAGGTTTATGAGGACAGCCTGTTCGGGATCAAGGCGTCCTTCGAGAGCTTCGTCTACGTCAACGACTTCGAGGCGATGGCGAAGCTCCGCGGCTACCTCGACCGGCTGGAGGCCATGCAACGCAACCTCCCGGTCGAGCCTAAGTACAAAACGGCCCAGGTCAAGGGCCTCGATTCGCCGCTCAACGTCGTCCACGAGGTCTTCACCGCGGGCGACACCAAGGCCGGCGTGCAGACATCGGCCTTCGTCCTGCCGAACGACGAGAAAGTCCGGGAGAAGAAGGGCACGAAAAAGGTCTTCCTCAAGAACATGATGGAGGCCAAGTTCGGGAAGAGCCTCATCCCCATATCGCAGCGGGTGCTCGTCCCGGCCGACGCGGCTAAAGTCACCTTCGACGCCTACTTCACCGAGGTCCTGCTCCACGAGATCAGCCACGTCCTCGGCGTCAATTACGTCGTCCTCCCCGACGGGACGAAAACGACGGTCAACAAGGCCCTCAAAGACCTCAACGCGGCGATCGAGGAAGGCAAGGCCGACATCGTCGGCATGGCCAACGTCCCGCTCCTCATCGAGAGCGGCCTGATCCCCCAAGCGTCCGAAGAAAACCTCTACGCCTCGTATCTCGCCGGGATGTTCCGCTCGATGCGTTTCGGCGCGACGGAAGCGCACGGGCTGGGCGTTCTCATCCAGTTCAATTACATGCGCGAGAAGGGCGCCTTCGTCCTCGACGCCGGCTCGGGCAGGTTCAAGGTCGATTACGGGAAGATCCGGGGCGCCGTCCGCGATCTCGCCGCGGAGTTCCTCATCGTCGAGGGCGACGGCGATTATGCCAAGGCCCAGGGCTTCGTGGACAAATACCGGACGATGGACGCGGGGACGAAGGCGATGATCGAAACGCTCAAGGACATCCCGGTCGACATCTATCCGGTCTACCGGATGAAATACTAGTCTCCCGTCTTGGCCGGCCCGAAGAGCCGGACCTCGGCCACGGACCACAGGAACTCGTCGGATCTCCCCGTCTGGACGATTCGGACGCGGCGGGCGCGGCATCCCTCGAGGCGGAGCGTCTGGCCGGCCTCGATCTGGTTCCGGAGCAGGGCGCGGAGGAATTCCGTCCGCGAATAGCTCGCCGCCGCGGGCGTCCAGGCCGCGCCGTCCTCGGAGATCTCGACCCGGAAACCGAGGCCGTAATCGTGAAACGACGAGCCCGCGTAGAGGGAGATCGCGGCCAGGTCGCGAACGCGGCCGAGATCGATTTCGATGAACTGGCCCGGCCGCTTGGTTTCGCCGGCAGTCCAGACGGTGGTCAGGTCTCCGTCCACGAGGGCCTTGGTCCCGGCGTCCCGGGGGCTCGCGGTGACGGTCCATCCGTCCGAAGGGATCGGCCCGGTCCTTTCGGGAGAGGCTTCCCCGTCCGTCCGGACATCGCCCGGACCGGGGGTGAAGGAATAAACCAGGTCCTCGCCGAATTCGCTCGAGAGGGTGTTCGGACGGCGGAAGGAGTACGAGAAGCGGCGGACGGGCTTGAGGCGAGGATCTTCCCAGGCTTCGATGCGCTTGCGGGCGTCCCCCTCCGCGCCGCCCGGCAGCATTTTCGCGTGGACGACGACATGGGTCACCCCGAACGTTTTCAGGAAATCGAGGCTCTCTCCGCCCGGGTACTCGCGGAAGACGTCGCGGGCCAGGAAGGTCGAGGCGGGGATGAACCCGCTGTAGCCGTTGACGAGCGTCTTCCGGTGGATCGTAGCAAAATAGAGATAGACGGATTCATCGGGAATCCAGTCGTGGACTGGCAGCTCGAGAACGACCGCGTTCGCCGGCTCGTCGGCGAGCCAGCGGTAGGTCGGCGGAATGTCCCGGCCGACCGGGACGGTGATGCCGTCGATCGGCCAGGCCAGGAATTCGACGTTGAGGAGAAGGGCCAGCGCGGCGCAAGCGGCCGTCCGGACCCGCGGGCGCTTGAGGGAGGCGAGGACCCGTTCGGCCCCGAACCCGGCCAACACGGCGACGCCGAACAGAACGAAGACGGCGAACCGGACAGGTTCGCGGATCCCGTTGAAGCCTAGGATATACCGATGAAAGAACGGGAACGGCATCGGAACGACCATGGTCGTCTTCCCCAGAAAAGCGAACCCCGCCCCGAAGGAGAGGAGCATCGCCCAGGCCGCCAGGACCGCGTAGGAGAGCACCGAACGCGACCGCTCGGACGGCGCGGGCGAGCGGAGATGCCGGATGAGGCGCAGGACGAGGACGGTCAGGCCGAGGAGAAACAGGTAGAGAAGCGGCTTCACGCGGTTATTGGCGGAGAAGCGCAGCGGCCCGACGGAAACATCGGCCCCGCCGAAGAGCGCGGCGGCGAAGCTGAGCACATTGAGCCCGACCGCGACGGCCAGCAGGATCCGGACGATCCGATCGGTCCAGCTCCACGCCCTCCGCTTGGAGGCATCCGGAAGAAGATCGGTCCGGCGCAGGCCCCACATCGCCAGTCCGGCCAGGACAAGGGCCAGCAAGCCGGGGAAGAGGTATTTCTCCGGGCTTCCGAGGCCGGACAGGAGCTTTCCCCAGACGAGGTTGGTCGGGAAGGCCGCCAGGTAATTCTGGATTTCGGCGCCGAGCGCCAGCTCCCGCTTCAACCCCATGTTCCGGAAAGCGGTCGTGTAGGGAAGCGAGAAGAGGACGAGGCACGCGGCGGCCGGGACAAGCGGGAGGGCGAGCTTCCCGATCATCGACGGCGTGAGCCTGCGCCGGCGGAGAAGGACCATGAGGGGAAGGATCAGGACCAGGACGGCGATCGAGAACAGGCCGTAGTAGACGCACGAAAGGGCCTGGATGACGAGAAAGAGAGCAAAGAGCCAGGCGTCCCGGCCGCGCTCCTCATCCAGGAACCGGTGCAGGAAAAGGAAAAAGAACGGAATCCCCACCGACCAGAGGAGCTGGAGGTGGGAGACATGCATGATCTTGAAGGAGCTGAAAGCGAAGATCGTTCCGGAGAGCAGAGCGGCGCCCGAGCTCCCGGTGAGCCGGCGGACGAGCAGAAACGTCCCGAAGCCGCTCAGGAGGAAGCCGAGGAAGAGGGCGAAATTGTGGGCCAGGACGGAATTCCCGGTCAGATATTCCAGGGGCGCGGCGGCCAGCGCTTCAGGAAGGAGATGCTCGGAGAAGGCGAGTGTCCCGGGATAGGGGTGGAAAATGTTCGCCTGGAAGAGGTGGAGCGGACTGCGGAAAGCCTGGTGGGAGACCCAGGACAGGATCCATGAGTTCAGGAGCGGGTCTCCCGCGTCGCGGACGCCGTCGGCCGGACGGAAAGAAATGGGAGCGAGCTGGATCACGGACAGGACGGCGAAGAGGGCCAGGACGGCAAGGGGGACGCTCGTTCGTTTCATCGGGCTGGCCGGGATCGACGCGGGCACCATTTTACTCTAATTCCGACCTGAAGGGACAAGCCTTTTTCTTGACTTTCAGGGGCGGTTCGGGTATATATCGTGGGCCTTTGCTTAATGTGAGGAGGTGAATTTCTTGGCGTTTGTCGTCATTGATGAAGGCGAATCCATCGAAAGCGCGCTGAAACGGTTCAAGCGGAGAGTTCAACAGGAAGCGATCATCAAAGAGATCAAGAAGCATTCCGTCTACTTTAAGCCGGGCGAAAAGAAGCGGATGAAGGAAGCCCAGGCGCGCAAACGGATGCGTCGCCGGATGAAGCGGGAAAAAGATCTCGACTATTGATCGTCCAGCCTCCTCAAGACGCCCCGAAGACCCCAAAGCCCCCCTGGCTGAAGGTCCGTTTTCCAACTCAGTCCGCCTATTTTTCCGTCTCCTCCCTCATCGAGGGCGGAGGTCTGCACACGATCTGCCGGAGCGCCCGGTGCCCCAACATCGCTGAATGCTGGACCCGGCGCACGGCGACGTTCCTGATCCTCGGCACCGTCTGCACGCGCGCCTGCGGGTTCTGCGCCGTCGAAAAGGGCGCGCCGCAGCCTCCCGACCCGGCCGAGCCTGAGGACGTCGCGGCGGCCGCGGCCAAGCTCGATCTGGCTTATGTCGTGGTGACGTCCGTGACCCGGGACGATCTTCCGGACGGCGGGGCCGGCCAGTTCGTCGAGACCATCCGGGCCCTCCGCCGGCAGCGGAAGGACGTCCGGATCGAGGTCCTCGTCCCGGATTTCGGCGGCCGGACCGAGCCGCTCGCGGCGGTGCTCGCCGAGCGTCCGGAGGTTCTCAATCACAACCTGGAGACGGTCGAGAGGCTCTACCCGGCCATCGGCCGCCCGCAGGCCAACTACCGGCGTTCCCTCGAAGTGCTGCGGCAGGCCAAGGCCGCCGGCGCCGTGACCAAGTCCGGCCTGATGGTCGGGTTGGGCGAAACGCTCGAGGAGATCCGGGAGGCTTTCGCCGGGCTGCGCGCGGCCGGGTGCGACCTTCTGACCCTCGGCCAGTATCTCCAGCCGACCCGGGCCCACGCGAAAGCGACGCGATATGTCCCGCCCGAAGAGTTCGAGAGCTTCAGGGCCGAAGCGCTCGCCTTCGGCTTCGCCGGCGTCGAAGCGGGTCCTCTTGTGCGAAGCTCTTTCCACGCGCACGAACTTTATGCTAATCTACAGCACTATCGGAAAGAGCCCGCATGCGGTATTTGATCTTCAGCGACATCCACGGCAATCTGGAAGCCCTCAACGCGCTCCTGAAATTCATCCAAAAGCGGAAGATCGACCACTTCGTCTGCCTCGGCGACCTCGTCGGGTACGGGGCCTCACCGAACGAAACGATCCAGAAGGTCCGGAATCTCCGGCCGCTGTCCATCATCCGCGGCAACCACGACAAGGCCGTCAGCGGAGCGGATTCGATCGAAACCTTCAATCCCATCGCCGCGGCGGCCATCCATTGGACGAAGAAGCGGATCGTCAAGAAGAACGCCGAGTTCCTCGTCCACTTGAAGAAGGGACCCCAGGTCGTCCACGAGCAGTTCACCATCTGCCACGGCGCGCCGTTCGACGAGGATTACTACATCTTCGGCGAGTTCGACGCGGCCGAAGCGTTCGACTATCTGAAGCTGCCCCTGTGCTTTTTCGGCCACACCCATTTTCCCTTCGTCTATACCAGCGCGAGCGGGCGGACGGGCGTCGAAGGCACGTTCATGGAAGGGAACTCGAACGAGGTCAAGATCGAGCGGGGCCTGACCTATCTGATCAATCCGGGTTCGGTCGGACAGCCACGCGACCGGAACCCGCGCGCCGCTTTCGCCATCTATGATTCCGACGCCCGGACGGTCAAGTTCCATCGGATCGATTACGACATCGAGGATTCGAAGAAGAAGATCTATAAAGAAAACCTTCCGCCCGCCCTGGCCGAACGCCTCTCCCTCGGCATTTAATCGGGGGACGAGATACTCATTCCCCGATTTCGTATAACAATATTTGTCTTTTAAAAATCGGGGAATGAGTATCTCGTCCCCCGATTATCGGGCATAGCAGTACAGACAGCCGTGGGAGCAGACCTGCTCGTAGCTTCCGATATCCACGGACCCTGTGCACTCGCAATCGGGGCGCTGGCTTCCGTCCTTCGCCGCCGTCGCCCGTTCGCCCCGCGGATGAAGGGCAGTGAGGAGGCGCCCGTCGATGCAGGCCGAGCGCAGGATCCCCGGCCCCGCGAGAAAGGGCTGGGCGCAGGCGTGGAGGCGGAGGCCGTATCCGCGGGCGATCTCGGCCAGGCGCGCGGCCGCCTCGATTTTTTCCGCCGGCGACTGGTCGATGAGATCGATCCCGGCGTCGCGGGTCCGGCGGGCCGCTTTCCTGTACCATTGGGCGAAGCTGAAACGGATGTCCCGGATCCCCTGCCGGGCGGCTTTTTCCGCAACGGTCTCGAAGAAGGGCAGGTTCGACCGCACCGCGGCCCCCTCCCGCCACGTCAAGACCGGATCGAAGCGGACGGAAACGCGGAGCGGATCCCCGGCGACGGCCACGAGTTCCGGGAGCTGGGCCAGCGCCGCGTCGGGCGGCGGAGCGCCGGGTTCGGCCGGGGTCCCGCCGAGCCCCGTGATCGTGAACAGCGGGGCGATCTGGTCGTATCGCTCGAGCGCCCGTCTCAGCCCGTGCCGGTCCCCGATCAGGTTGGCGAAATCTTTCGACCACAGGACGACCGTATGGACGGACTCCGGCCGAAGGTCCACCATCCTCGTCCGGCCGCGCGGGCCTCGGACCTCGACCGATCCCCGCTCGACCGCCGCCGCGAGCCACTCAGGGAAAAAGGCGACGAGGTCCGTCCTCCGCGACGCGCTGATGACCGTTCTCATCGTTCCTTGACACTCTTGTCGAATGCCCTTAGTATTCTAGCGGCCGCGCGCGGCCGCATCAATGGCGATCCTCGAAGCGAAAAACCTGGTCAAGTCCTTCGGGCCCCGGACCGTGGTCAAGGGCGCCGGGGTCACCATCCGCTCGGGCGAGATCGTCGGACTCCTGGGCCGCAACGGCGCCGGCAAGACGACCATTTTCCAGATGGTCGTCGGACTCCTCCGTCCCGACCAGGGCGCCGTCACCCTCGACGGCCGGGACATCACCCGCGTCCCGACCCACGAGCGGGCCCGGGCCGGACTGACCTACCTGCCCCAGGAAAATTCGGTCTTCCTCCGGGCCACGGTGGCCGATAACCTCAAGCTGGCTCTCGAGCTTCAGCCGATCCCGCGCGCCGCGCGGAAAACAACCGCGGCCGCCCTGCTCGAAGAATTCGGGCTGCTTCCGCTCGCCTCCCAAGCCGCTCACAGTCTCTCCGGAGGGGAGCGCCGCCGGCTCGAGATCTGCCGCGCCCTCGTCCTCAACCCGAAGTTCCTTCTACTCGACGAGCCGTTCACCGGCATCGATCCCCTGACGATCGCCGAGCTCCAAAAGATCATGACCATGCTGAAATCGCGGGGGATCGGCATCCTCATGTCCGACCACAATGTCCGGGACACGTTCCGGATCGCCGACCGCGCCTGCATCATCGACGACGGGGAGATTCTGATCGAGGACGCGCCGATCGCGGTCGCCGCGAATCCCGAGGCCCGGCGGCGGTTCCTGGGGACCGAGTTCGCCTTTGGCGAGGAACGCCGCTCGACGTTCTAGTTGTGCGCTCCGTTAACGTTTGGAGGCGACGAGACGGCCGCCGAGCGTTTCGCCGAGGAAAAAGAGAAAGAGGAACAGATACCCGAGGAGGAGCACTCCAAAGAACAGCCCGAGCGGGACTGCCGCCTGCAGAATGAGGGTCTGGACCGGAAGGGTCAGGATCTGGGCGGCCAGCCAGACGGCGCCGAACCAGAGCAGCGCAACGAAGAGAAAATCATAGATCCCGGCCCTCAGGACGCCGAAGAAACCCAAGCGCTTCCGGAAAACGAAGGTGGGGAGGGGTTCGCTCTCGGCCTCCTCGGCGGATTCGTCCCGTTCGCCTTTGCTTTCCTGCCTAGGTTTTCCCGCGACTTCCTCTTCGACCTCCTCCCTGTCCTCCTTGTCCTCCTCGGCCTGGCCGGGAATCTCGATTTTGGACAGGGTTTCGGGAATGCCGATCGTCGGCTTCGATTCATTCCGGCCGGCGTCACGCATGACCTCCTCCTCGAAGTCCATGGTGTCGCCCGGGGCGAAACTCCTCCCCCCACCCGACATGCCGGCGTCGTCCTCGTCCTCTGTTTTCGCCACCTTTGTCGTCCGAGAGGACTCGGCCCAGGCGGGGAGACCGCTCGTCTCCTCCAGAGGCGCGATGATCTTTTTTTCTTCCCGGGAAAGGGGGATCTTCTTGTGCTTCTTCTCAAGCGCCGCGATCAGCCGGGCGATTTCTTCGCGCGTTCCGGCTTCGTCGCGGTCTTCTTCGGCTTCGGTCCCGGCCTCGACGTCCGGGTGTTCCTCGTCCTCGGCCGCGTCCTTATCTTCGACGTCAAGGTCTTCCTCGAGGGGACCGGCGGGGCGGACGAGAACTACGGGAGAGACGGGCTTGACCTCCTCCGTACCGGCGGTGCTCCCCTCTTCTCCCCGAAGATATTGGTCGATCTCGGCTTCTTCGCTCTCCTCGGCATCGGCGGGTTCGTCCCTGTCTTCAATATCCTCAATCTCGTCAGCGCCGATGTCTTCGTCTTTGCGACCGTTTCCTTCCTCAAGCCCGTACGCCTCTTCGTCTTCCTCACCGACTTCCGCTCCGGCGGATTCTCCCGACTCCTCCGGCCGCTCCAGGACGCTTACGTGTTCCTCCGCTTCCGGGACGGCTTCAGGTTTCGGTTCGGGTTCCCTTTCTCTTGCTTCAGCGAAGAGACTCTCTCCGGCAGCGCTGTCGTCCGCTTCCCCGGAAGCCTCCCGTCGCGCGTTTTCGCTCTTGATCTCGGCTGGAGGCGCGGCCGGAACATCCGGAAGAGGTTTTTCTGCCTTTGTGGGGGCGGGCCCGACTTCCGGCTCCCGGCTGGGAGCGGGGGGTTGGGGAGCGGGCTTCGGTTTCGCGGCGGGCTTGGATTCGACAACCGGTTCGGGCTTCTGCGGGACCTTGGGCTTCGACGCGGCGAGCGGCTTCGGGATAGGCTTGACGATCGGCTCGCTGGGAGTGGGCTCGATCTCATCCGTCTCGCTTCCCCCGAGATCATCGGGGAAGGGAGCCGCACCCTCGAGGATTTTCTCGAGGTCGATCTCTTCCTTGACGGCTTCTTCTTCCTCTACTTCGGGCGGCTCCTCATCCCGGAAATCGTCGTCCCGGATCTTCTCTCCCTTGATGTCTTCTTCGATCTCCTCGTCTTGGGGGAAAAGGAGCTGGGTCCCGCAATTGTTGCAGTACTTCTGGGATTCGTCGATGATCGCTTTGCAATAGGGGCAACGGCGGATGGCCATTAGCTTATTTATAGGGGGAATCCGGGGCAAAGTCAACAAAACGCAAAAGGAAGCGCCCCGGCCTACCGCTTGTAGATTTTGCCGCCTTTCATCACGAAGGTCACGTCCCGCAGCGCGGTGATGTCTTTGACCGGATTCCCTCTGACGGCAATGATGTCCGCCTCATAGCCAGGAGCGATCGTCCCGATCGTTTTTTCCAAACGGAGCGACTCCGCGGCCAAGGACGTTGCGCCGATGATGGCATCCATGGGCTTCTGCCCGGCTTCGACGCGGGCGATGATTTCCCTGGCGTTCTGGCCGTGCCCGCCGCCCGTCATGTCCGTCCCCATCGGCATGCGGAGGCCCGCGGCCATCGCCTTCTGGAAGACCGCCCGGAGGTACGGCTCTTCCCATTCGATCTTGGCCATGGCCGAGGGCGGGAGAGGCTGGTGCTCCAGCTCGACTTGGAGGGCCGCGCCGATATTGGGATCGAAGTAGACGTGGGCTTTGGCCATGGCCCGGATCGCCGCGTCGTCGGCGAAGAAACCGTGCTCGATCGATGTGCATCCGGCCTTCACGGCGGTGATGATCGCGTCGGAGCTGTGGGCGTGGACCACGCAGCGCAGGCCCAGGGCCTTCGCTTCGGCGCAAACGGCATTCGCCTGCTCTTGGGTCACGTTTTTCTGTCCTCCGGAGAGGAACTGATCAGAGGCGAAGAACTTGATCGCGTCCGCTCCATCCGCCTTCGCCTTGCGGACGTCGGCGCGCAGCTCGTCCGGTGTCCGTTTTTCCGCCCAGATGGGGGCGAACGAGGTGAGGACGCGCGGCCCGACGATGAGACCGGCGGCGATCGAATCGCGCAGGGGCTTGTCGTCAGCGTCGCCTAGAGACTGGACGGTCGTGAATCCGGCCAGGAGGGTCGCCCGGGCGGCTTCAAGGACCATGCCGGAATAATAATCTCCCTGGACCCAGAGGGCTTCGCTCAACGGATCGGGGAAGAGAGGATATGTCAAGTGGACGTGGACATCGATCAAGCCCGGGAGCACCGTTGCGTCACCCAGGTCATAAGTGACCGGTCCGGTCCGCTGGTCGACCGTGGCGATCTTCGAGTCGAAGATCGCGATGACGCCGTTCTTGATCACCCCGCCGCGGCCGTCCAGCACCCGGGCCGCCCGGATCGTGCGGGTCGGTAAAAAGGGGCTCACCGCGGGGAGGTGGACGGGAGCGTTCCCGGCGCCGGCCGCGGTCTCCGCCTGGCCGAGGCCGGCCATTCGGAAAACGCCGCCGAGGGTTCCGGCCAGGAGAACCGAGCCGTCGGCCGCGCCCGGGCTCGCGACGAGGGCAAAAACGCGCTTGTTCGTCAGCCCGTCGTTGACCTCCGCCCAGGTTTCGCCATGGTCCGCCGAAACAAAAACGCCGCGGCCCCAAATCCCGGCGAAGAGGCTTGCGCCTCCGGATCCGTCAGGCACGACGGCAAAGGCGAACGTTTTCATATACGTCAGTCCCGTCGGTGTCCAGGCCGCGCCGTTGTCGATCGAACGAAAGACACCGCCCTGGGTGCCGGTGAAAAGATCCGCTCCGCCTGTCCGGCTCGGGCCCGCCGCCAGCGCATGGACGGGATATGTCAGGCCGCTGCTGGCCGACGCCCACTTCGCGCCGTCATCGGTCGAGCGAAAAACGCCGCTCACGGTCGCCGCGAGAAGATCCGTGCCACCCGATCGGTTCCCGACCGCGACCAGGGCGTTGATGCCGCGGGTGTGCGGGCCGGCTTGAACCTCGGTCCAGCTCGCCCCTCCATCCGTGGAACGAAAGGCCTTGTCCTCGAAGGTCCCGGCGATGAGGACCTTCGCCGTCGCGGCGAGGGCCGTGATCCATTGTCCCGTCAATCCGGCGGGCGCCCAGCTCGCGCCGCGGTCCGCGGACAGAAAGATCCCTTCGCCTCCAGTCCCGGCAAAAAGCCGCCTCTCGCCGGCGCCCTTCGGACTCGCGGCAAGAGAGGTGATCCATTTGCCGGCCAATCCGGCCGGAGCCCAGCTCGCCCCTCCGTCCTTCGAGACGAGAACGCCTTCGCCTCCGGTCCCGGCAAAGAGGTCCGTTCCGCCGGCCTCGTTCGGGCTCGCGGCGAAGCTGAGGACCGCGCCCCGGAAAGCCCCGCTCGTTTGGGTCCACGGGACCGGAACCGAGCTCCCGGCAGGGGCCGGACCGGAATTCTGTCCACACGAAGCAAACAAGGCCAAAGAACAACCCAGGATGCAGGCGTATTTTTTCATGTGTCCCTCGCTTAATGAAAAACATCATATCAGAAATGGAATAGCGGACATGGAAAGCGCCCGAAAGCTCCGGGACGCCTCCGGGCAGCTGTCCTCCGGTTCGGAAGGGCTCCGCTCTAGCGGCCGGAAGTTGAGTTCCAGGACACGGCCAAAAGGCTTTCGGGCGTGTTCGGCGGAAGGGGCCGGGAAGGGACGACCAAGGGCGCTTCTGGCGGCGCGCTGACGCCCTTCAAGGGGATGCGCAAGGTCCGGCCGGCCCGGATGAGGGTCCCGCTCAGGCCGTTGAACTGCTGGATGGCCCGGACGCTCGAGCCGTAGCGGGCGGCGATATGGCCGAGTGTTTCGCCGTTGCGAATGAGGTGCGGCACGCTATAGATCGGCGGCTTGAGCTTGCCGAGCTTGACGAGGAGCGGTTGGACGCGGCGGCCGAGCTCCTGGGCCGTCCGGTTGTAGAACCTGACGTGATAGTGCGTCCTGTGGCCCGCCACGTGGACGATGGGCGCTTTGGCATTCCCCTTGACGAACTGGAAGATGCCATCGAGCCAGTCCTTGTCCTCTCCGATCTTGAGGGCGTGGGCGTAGAGGAGTCGCTGGATCCGGATGTCGAGCAGGATGGTCTCGATCTCGGTCCGCACGAGCAAGGCCCGGACCAACGCCCAGTTGCGAGGCAGGTCGAGGTTGGCCGCCGTGCCCGCGACGAACGAGGCCTGGGATCCCGCCTTGTAATAAAAGCCGAAGTCGACGTCGCGGCCGGACTGGTGGGTGGCATGCCGTTTCATCTTCCCGCCTTCCCTGAAGCTGATGTCCCCGATGCTGATGGCGGGAGAATCGGGAAAGAGCTCGCGGACGGTGCCGACTGCGGTCCGGATGAAGGCCACGGTTTCGATCGTGGCGAACGCGCCGTTGGGGTCGGCGAGGGTCCAGCCGGGCTCGGGAAGGAGAGGGACGGGATTGACAAGGATGCCGCCGCCCGCTGCGCCGATGGACAGCGAGCCGAGCGACGCGGAGTTGGCCGCAACGCGGCGGGACAGATCTTCGTCGGGGAGGGCGAGAAGGTCGGCCGGGGAGGGGGCGGATGCCGCATCGGACACGACTGCGGCGATACCCGCGGCCCGCTGGACCGGGTCGGCGGGAGGGAGGTCGAGGGCCGCCCGGAGGGAGCCCAGCCAAAAACCGAACGCCAGAAAGAAACTCAGCATATCGCGTCCAGACCCGGACATTCTAGCCGATTCCGGGCTCCGGGCAAAGGGGCCGCCTGATAAAATCCCGAAAAAACCGCGATAACGGCCTCTCGCCGGCCTTTTCGGCTCCGGCCGGAAGATTGACACCCGCGCTGAATCCGATAAAATACCGTCGGTTGGGCGATTAAATCAGCCAAGGCCGAAAGATGCTCGAGCCTCAGATACAAAAACTCTGCCATTGTCCGCATCATATCTCCAATCCGGATCGCGCGGGGTCTGGCGGCCCTTACCGCCCAGCCTTTTCATTTTAGGCTTGCTTTCCATTATAATCGGGAGGGCAGGGCTCGATGGAAAAAGCGCTTCATATCATCAATGAAATGTCCTGCTTGGGGATCATCAAAGCCTATGCGATAGGCGGCGGAATCGCCGCCACCTACTATATCGAGCCCATCTTGACCTATGACCTGGATATATTCTTCATCCCGATCAAAGAGGGATTGGACGAACTGGCTCCAATCTACGAATACGCAAGAGAGCGCGGATTCACCCATCAAGCCGAGGCGATCCTGATCGAAGGCTTCCCCGTCCAATTCATTCCAGCTTACAACGAACTTGTCCGCGAGGCCGTGGCGGACGCCGCGATCATGAGATACCGGGGCGTCGAGGCCAAGGTCGTCAAAGCCGAATACCTGGCGGCCATCGCCCTCCAGACCGGACGGGCAAAAGACAGAGAACGCGCCATCAGGATCCTGGAAGAGGCGGCCATCGACAGGGCCGTTCTCGACAGGATACTCGAAAAGCACGGATTAACGGAAAAACTGAGAATGCTCGAGGGTGGTTTCCATGGAAAATAAAACCGCGGAGCGTGTTTTCAGGCAGAAACGCGAACGTCGCCGCCAATTGGCCCGCCTTCCTTTCGAGAGGAAGATCGAGATCATCATTGAGCTCCAGAAAGCGGCCGTGGGGATTCGAAAAAATCCTCGGCACATTGTTTGGCAGCTTTAAGAATTGAAACGGCGATCGCCTCCCCGCGGCGCAGGCATTAAGCGCGCTTGAAGATCGGATCAAGAAATGCTAGAATTTTCGCGCTGAGCGAGAGCTTCGCAAGTCGTATGTTATTGAATATCCGACAGATGAAGATGCGTTTTTGGGGCGATTAACTCAGCGGCAGAGTACTACCTTCACACGGTAGGAGTCACTGGTTCAAATCCAGTATCGCCCACCACACATCTCCCAAGACGCCATCAAATCCCCCTTGTTTGTCGTAAGGGGGCAGGGGGTTAGAAATCAATAAGAAAATCTGGAGGCGTCTTGGGCTCTTCGACGCCGGAAGCGTCGTCGCTGACATATCCCTCCCTATTGTAGGGAGGGCAGGGTGCATAAGAGGAACAGGAATAAGGAAGCGTTTTGGGCTATCTTCACTCGTAGCGGAGAGATTCCGTCGGATTCGCCGTCGCCGCCTTCACGGCCTTAAAAGCGACGGATAGGAAAGCGACGAGCAGCGAAAACGCGGCCGCCAGGAGCGCCGGCGCGATCCCCGGACGGACGTGGTAGGCGAATCCCTGAAGCCATTTCCCGACCGCGAGATAGGCCACGGGCCAGGCTATCACATTGGCCGCGAGAACCCAAACGAGGAACTCCCGGCTTTGCATCAAGACCAGTCCGCGGGTCGAAGCCCCGAGGACTTTACGGATGCCGATCTCCTTGGTCCGTTTCTCCGCTAGGAAAGAAGCCAGGCCCACGAGACCCAGACAAGCCGTGAACAACGCCAGGACCGTGAATACGCCGAGGATCGACCGGGTCCTGCGGTCCTGCTTATAGAACGTGTCGATCTTGTCGTCGAGGAAATTGAAGCTGAACGGAGAATCGGGGACGAAAGACGTCCAAGTCTTTTCCAGGAATTTCATTGTTTCGGGGATACGCTGGGGATCGATCCGGACATTGAAGAACGGCATATGATCGCCGGTCCAAGTGAAGACCATGGGCTCGATGGCTTGGCGGAGGGAAGTCTGATGGAAATCCTTCATGACGCCGATAATGGAATAGGTCACCGTTTCCGTCTGCCCTTGGCTGGACATCGAGCTGACCGTCAGGCGCTTTCCGACCGGAGAGCCCGGCCCCAGGGCCCGGGCCCCCGTTTGGTTGACGACCGCCGAGTCCGTCCGGTCGGACGCCGTGTCCCTGGAAAAGAACCGGCCCTCGGCCATCTCGGTCCGGAACGTCCGGAGATAGTCGGGATCGACACCGACTGGATAGAATGGCGTGCGGTCGTCGGGGCTCTTGCCGTCCCAGGAAACATCGAAAGCCGCCCTCATGTCCTGACCGGGCGGAACCGATAGGGACCCGCTCAAGATCCGCGGGTCGGCCAGAATAGCCTCCCTGTGGGCCTCGGACGTCACGATGATCGATACGACATGGTGGGTGTCGATGCCGAGGTTCTTCGTCCGGATGAACCGGAGCTGTTTGTCCACGACGATCGTCCCCATGACAAAAAAGACCGTCAACGTGAACTGGATGACGATGAGGGCCTTCCGCAGGACAGCTTGGCCCCGCTCGCCGCCGAAGAACGTACCCTTGAGGACCCGGGCGGGCTCGAACGTCGCCAGATAGAAGGCCGGATAGCTTCCGGCCAGCAGCCCGGCGAGAAGGGTGACGCCGAGGACACCCCCCAGAAAGCCCGGATCGAAGATCCGAGTGAGCGCCAACTGTTTGCCGGCCAGGTTGTTGAAGAGGGGAAGGACGGCCCAGAGCAGGAGCAGGGCCAGGCCGAGGCCGAGGAAGGACAGGACGACCGACTCGCCGAGGAACTGCCTGATGATATCCGACCGGCTGGCCCCGGTAACCTTGCGCAGGCCGACCTCTTTCCCCCGGCTGGCCGAGCGGGCCGTCGCCAGGTTCATGAAATTGATGCAAGCCAGGAGCAGGATGGCCGCGGCGGCGATCGAGAAGAGGGTCAGCGTCGAGGCGCTTCCCTGGGCATAGTTGTCCAGGTCAAAAGCGAAATCCGACTTCAGATGGACGTCCTTCAGCGGCTGAAGACGAACGGCGGCGTTCGACTTGTTCCTTTTCCGGGCGACGAGGCCGGAGAATTTCGCTGCGACCTCTGACGGGACCGCCTGAGGCGCCAACCGGATGTAGCAGTAAAAGAACATGCTGCCCCAATTGGCGAAATCGACGTGGTGGTACTCGTGCATATTGGAGATCGGGATGACGCAGGCGAAACGGAGATGGGAGTTCTCCGGCACGTCCCGGATGACCCCCGTCACGGTGTAAGGATCTCTTGTGATCGTCAGGAGTTTGCCCATCGGGTCCGCGTCGCCGAAGAACTTGCGGGCCAGGCGTTCCGTGACCACGACGGACCGGGGCCCGTCGAGCGCGGTCTTCGGGTCGCCCTTGAGGAAGGGAAAAGTGAACAGGGTGAAAAAGGACGGGTCGGCGATACCGATGATCTCGTCAAAGAACGCCTTGTCGCCGAATCGGAGGCCATAGGTCGCGTTCGTCCTGTAGCGGCAGAAATCCAGGACCTCGGGGAAATCCGCCTTGACCGCGGGGCCGATCGGAGTGGGGGCTCGGGCGTCGAGCGTGACGGCGGTCTCGCTCGTCGTTTCCGTGACCAGCCGGTAGATCGAGTCACGGTTCGCATGAAACCGGTCGAAGCCCAGCTCATCCGTGACCCAGAGCATCATGAGGATACAGCAGGCCAGGCCCACGGCCAAGCCGGCGATCGTGATGAAGGAATAGGCTTTCTGGCGCCGCATCTTCCGCAGGGCGATGCGGACGTAGTTCCCGAGGAGGGAAATTCCCCAGCGCCGCGAAAACCGGACCTTGGCGGAGGCTGCGACGCGAGTATCTGATGACATGGTATATCTCCCAGAGCCAACTAGGCGATATCCTTTACATATGCAGGTATTGTGCCAAAGGATTTTTTCCGCCCGACGCCAGAAAGGGTTAGCCGAGTTTCTGCCCGGGTTTGTCCCGGCGTCCGGTTCCGGACACCCTATGAACCGATTCCGGACAATGTCTTTGGCCGTCCAGCTGGCCGATATTCTGAGTTATTGGGTCAAACGGTGGTCCGCCCGCCTTGGATTTACAGGCAATACAAATTATCTTGGCAAAACAAGGGTTACGCTATCTCAGGATGCGAGAAGCATGTTGCCTGACCCAATAAATATTTCTGGCAGAAGAGAAGCAACATATAATAGAGAGATATTGTCAAATGTTGTGTATGAGCCGGGGTTGAACATATCCCGTTGATCTCCATTCAAGCCACTTTATCCATGACGCCGTCGGTGAACACGACGCCCCGAATCACATGAGCGAGCAACTGC